>OMAG01000011.1_pt1 | contig 100408 bp, 68 predicted proteins | sample 1673781 | NCBI WGS metagenome assembly OMAG01 (sample SAMEA103958127, study PRJEB25191) | human gut metagenome | biome: human-associated habitat [ENVO:00009003]; feature: intestine environment [ENVO:2100002]; material: feces | place: Germany | collected 2013/2015 | reverse complement strand
TGGGCAAGGTGCAGCCGTTCCGCTATCGCGGGTATGTGTTTGATGAGGAGACGGGGCTGTATTATCTGCGGAGTCGGTACTATAATCCGCAGTGGGGTCGGTTTGTTAATGCGGATTGTGTACTCGGTCTGAAACGAGATATTATTAAAAATCTTTTCAATTATTGCAAGAGCTCTCCTGCTTCGCAGAAGGACACTAATGGGGCTCGTTCGACAGATGCAGAACCAGAAAAAACGGGTGTGCTTGCTGGAATCATGGATATAGTGGGCGCTTTCCATGTTTCGGGTAGTGTGGGTTTTGGTTTGCGTTTACATGGAGAGGCTACAGTTGCAGGGGTACCGATTTCGTTAGCAGCAGGTGCGAAAATAGATCCAATTGCTGCGGATCTTGGAAATGGTCAATTACAAATTGGTGGCGCTGTAGCAAATAGCGTGGATGTTGGAATTGGTCCATTTTTTACAGAGAGCTTTGGACAATCCGCATTTCACCCATACTTCGATACGGAAGACTGCACTTGTAATCTTAATGTTAAAGACATGAAAGATTGTCCGGCAGCTGATAGTTCTGAGTTCTGTGATTCGCAAATTGGAGTTGGGGTGGAAGTATATGTGGGCGTTGGATTCAGTGCCAGTGCTTCGCTGGATGTTGAACAAGCATATCATGGAATCCTTAAAATAATTAACGGTGTCAGTGACTGGTTTGTTAGTATTTTTTAAAACTCTTAATCATTGAAGGGAAAATAAAATGAAAAAAAAACTACGAATTTCATTAGGACTTACAGTATTCATGATGTTGCTAATGTGGATATCTGATTTGTTGTTTCATACTAAATTCATGGGTGCTGCTGTTTTTCAACCATTTCCGCATTTGATTTTTTTCTTGTTATTGGGACTTGATTTATACTTTTGGTATAAACTGCGCGAGGAAAAGCGAAAGCAACTTCCTAAATACGGGAAAAAGAATATAGTTGATTATTTCATTTTATTTTTGCTGGCTGATTTGGCACTGTGCATGGTGATGTCAATGGCTTTTTATTTGGGAATAGTTGAATAGAAAAAGCTAAACACTCAACAGCATACTTGTAATTCAAACCATAACTACTTCACATAAGCCACATTGCAATCTTCCTCTCATGTTTAGGTAATCCGTGGCGGCACACAACCGACACCCACTCGGCCGTGTGCCGTTTTTTCTATGCCTGAAAATTTTCTTCATTTTCGCGTTTCAGAAACTGAAATTCAGGAAGTCCGGAAAGGCTTGCATTGTCCAAATTTTCAAGCGGACGGCAAAGAGAAAAGTCCTGAATTCCTTGGAATTGCTGGGGTTCAGGATTTCAGTTTCTGGTTTTGAATTCGCAAACTTTTCTGCTATGATGAGGCTACGAAGCAACGACAGGAGGTTTGCGGAATGAGCATTGCATGGAACTATCTGGACAAGCGGAGCGCGGCAATGGCGGCGCTGAAAGATTATCGCAGTATGAAGGCGATTCTGGCGACAACGGCGGAGGAGATTGCGAATGTGCGGCAGGACATGGTTCGCATTGGCGGGATGCGCTTCGAGGAGTCGGCGCATGGTGCGCGAAATCCGCAGTCGGGCGAAAACCAGATTCTGCATGGAATTGCGGAAATTGATGTGCTGGAAGAGCGGAAGCGGCAGGCGGAAGAGTTCATGGCGTGGTTTCAGCCGGCGTGGGATGCGCTGGGGGAGGACGAAAAAACGGTGCTGACGATGTTCTATCTATCAGAAAATGGGAAAACAGACGCGATAGAGGAAATCAGCGAGCGGTTTTGCGTGGAGCGGAGCTCCGCCTACAAGAAGAAGGATCGCGCGCTGGCGCACTTGGCGCTGCTGCTGTATGGGAGGTGAAAGGGGAGGAGAAGTTGATAGATGATATTGACAGGACAATCACATTATGTTACAAAAAACATGGAAAACTTTACTGCAAATATATCTAATGCTGATTTTTGCAGCAATAAATGAACTTCAGAATAATCTGAAGCTGAAAGGAGTGGAATTGTGAAAGCAAATGGCAATAGGGTGGTGACAAGAGGCAATTCTGACGCAACAGAGCAGATTAGGAAAACGCGAATGCCCCCAAATACATCACACCTGTTTGCTAAAATGCTGGTCAAAAGGCTAACACTTTCCATATGTACATAATGACTGTGATTGCAAGACCAGCAGCTCAATTGCTTTCTTTGAACAGTCAAAATGTATGTGCGAAAAAGATAAATCCATAGAGCTGTCTGACGGTCAGGATTAGTTCTCAAAAGAGAACTATTTCTGACCGCTTTTTTTGTAACAAAGAGCCGTATGCAGAATCCCTTCGGAGCCGGCATCCCCGAAGGAATTGCCTGATGAAGGATACGGCGCATATCAGCATCAGCCGAGGCAATGGCTGCTGCCAACCAAATGAATGGAGAAATTCATGATGGTAGGCGGCACTGTTCAGTATACCCTTCTTTTGCGATTTTCTCCATTCGAGACAAAGGAATGGAGGAAAAATTGCAATGTCACAAGGACGTTACGTTTGGATTGCAGGGAAGAAAGTATATCTGAATCCTGAGCTGCAGAAGGAATGGGACAAACTCATCAACAAGGAACGTTATAGAGCTCGTCAGGAAAAAATCTGCGGACAGGCGGATTACCGTCGCTGCAATGGGGATTGCTTCGTGTGTCCATGGCGCAAGGAAGGAATTGTTGTTTCGTATGAAACGGAACACTTTGCAGAAGGGTTCGGCAATGACAATGCAGCGCGCGGCTATGGCGTTGTGAATTGCGAATCGACGCTGGAGGAAAAGTACATCGCGGAGGAACGATACAACACACTGTGTGCCCGAATCTGTCGGTATGCAGATTCTGCGTATCCGGATGGTGCGAAAATTATTGCGTGCTACCTCAATGGTGAAACGCTGGAAAGCACTGCGAAAGAACTGCATCTTACGGTCAGGGCAGTGCATTATCGCCTGCATCAAATGCTGAAGTATATAAGAGAACATCGGAGTACATTCTGCGATTTTTGATGTGGCATTATTTCCGGTTTCGACGCATCATCTGCTTGCGCGTAGCGCTGCATTTCACTTCTGTTCGTCAGCGTGAAAATTTTTTTTGCAGAAATTCTTGAAATCGCGTAAAAAAACCGATTTTTTTTACCAGTTATGGTGAGAGGGATAAAAGTCTCTTTCAGCAAGAAGGGGGAATCAGCATGCCCGGCATTAACTTTTATTAGGAAATAACATCCAGTATGACTGGAATCATGAGAAGCAGCGCTTTCTGCCTCTGCCCGTGCTGCGGCAACATGATGAAAGCGGGAGAAGGCTGATGCAGCTTTGGGTTGGAAGCAATGGGGGAAAATGTTGGTTTGCCGGGAACAGCCAGCGCGTTTCCAATAACAGGAGGTGACTTATGTGGCAGAAGCAGCCGAAAAGAATAGACAGTCTATCTGCATTTCTCAAAATAGTCTTGTGTGGCAGGATGATAGTGTTTTCAAACTGTATTACTACTGTATGAATTGTGCCTGCCGTCAGAAAGCTGAAATCTGCGGGAAACAGCTTATGCCGGGACAACTGCTCTTCTCATACAGAAAGACAGCGCTTGAACTGGGCTGGTCTCGTGATAAGCTGACGAGGAAGATGGCTGCGCTGGTTCAAATGGGCTATGTTCAGATACAAACAGCGCGGGACGGTTCTATCGTTACCGTATCGAACTGGCTTGAAAATCAGACCGCTGGCGGTATGAAAATAAGGCTACTCTGTCCCGAAAATCAGTACGCAGACGGTACTGAAATAAGCACGCCGTGTGCTGAAAACAAGTCCATATGCGGTACGAAAGAAAGAGCGGAAAACGGTGCAAATGCGCATTTTTCAGCATTTGCACATCGCAGGCGGCTTGAAAATCAGCACACCCAGCAGCAATATAATAATAGTAATACGATAGATACACTATCTCATTATCCGGATGAGTTTGAAAAGCTGTGGTTTGCTTATCCGGCTAATCGCAGAAATGACTGGGATGAGGCCTTTCGCGTATATCAACAGGCGCTGCGGCATGGTGCGACGCTTGAAATAATCATGACAGCGCTTGAAGCAGCCAAAAGTTCTATCGCATGGACGAAAGATGGCGGGCAGTATATCCCCGGCATTAGCAAATGGCTTCAGCGTGAGCCGTGGAGAGAGGCGAATCTACAAAAAGCGCAAAAGGAGAATCAAGAACAGTGGAACTCGCAGTAAAGTGGCTGTCCTTGCTGCATGAACCGGATGCAATCATTGAAATCAGGAGTATAGACCCTAAGCCTACTGTCAGCGGTTATTTTCGTGCGGACAGTCCGCGCATTGCTGCTGAATTGGCAAAGTATCCGAATCGAACGTTTTACCAGTCGCTGAACCCCGTCAAAAGTGCCTGCTATGCGCGTGCTCAGCATGAACGTCTGGTAGAACGTCCGAAGGAAACAACGTCTGACAATGACATCATAGGATTTCAATGGATTTTGATTGATGCAGACCCAGTCCGCCCCAGCGGTGTCAGTGCATCGGCAGAAGAAAAGAAAGCAGCACACGCTGTTGCTGGAAAGACAATGAAGCGGCTGATGGCAACGGGATTCAGCGAGCCAATTGTTGCAGACAGCGGCAATGGCTATCATCTGCTTTTTAAGGTGCATATCAGCACGGATGACCGGCAAGTGGTTGCGGATTTTCTCTCTGTGCTGGACATGTGGTTCAGCACAGACGAGGCAAAAATTGATACGGCGGTGTATAACCCATCAAGAATTACCAAGCTGTATGGAACAATTGCAGCGAAAGGAGCCCATACGCCGGAACGTCCGCACCGACAGAGCTGCATCATCCGCTATCCGGAGCAGATTCGGGAAACACCCATTGCGCTGGTCAAGAATATTGCAGCGGAACTGCATCAAGCGGCGATACCGACAGAAGCTCGGCGTTCCGGCAAAGAAAGCACTTGGGACATTGAGCATTTTCTTTCCGCACATGGCGTGGAGGTGGAGAAAAAAGTAGCCATCAGCAGCGGTACAAAGTACCAATTAGCACACTGTCCGTTTGACGATTCGCATCAGCACGGAGATGCCGCCGTGTTTGCGTACCATCAAGGCGGTTTCGGATTCCACTGCTTCCATAACAGCTGCGCCGGATACCATTGGCATGAGTTCCGGCAGAAGGTAGACCCGGCAGCTTACAGCAGCAGCCCTTATGCAGTAACGCCTGCTGTGCCGACAGCAAAAGTCAGCGCAGCGGAAAATTCTCCACTGCTTGGCAAGGCGAAGGCACGGATGCTGGACTTTGCAGAGATTCCGAATGTAGACCGCAGCAAAATTGTGGTAATTCGGTCACGGCTCAGTTCGCTTGACGCAAAGATAGGGGGATTCAATGCAGGCGAAATGTCCATTTGGAGCGGGGGCAATGCTTCGGGCAAGTCAACGCTTGTCAGTCAGATTGGTCTGGCAGCTGTATCGCAGGGATATAAAGTCGCGCTGTTTTCAGGAGAAATGACGGCATCACGGATACGAGAATGGCTACTGCTTCAAGCAGCGGGCCCAGACTATGTAATGCCTGATCCGCTGAATCCCAATCATTTCTGCCTGAAGCCCGGCATTGAGGCGAAGCTGGATGCTATGCTGACAGGCAAGTTTGCCATCTACGACAATGACTTCGGCACTGATTGGGAAATCGTTATCAGCACAATTTACGATTGGGTTCAGCAGAACGGTGCTTCGGTGGCGATTGTCGATAATCTGATGGCACTGGATATTCAGCTTGGCAATGTGGACAAATATGAGATGCAATCCCGAATTGCCAAACGGCTCTCCACAATGGCAAAGACGTTGAAAATTCACGTTCATTTTATCTGTCATCCGCGGAAAACAGAAGCATTTCTGCGCAAAGGCGACATCAGCGGAACAGCCGACCTTACAAATGCAGCCGACAATGTGTTTATGGTTCATCGGGTCAATGCTGATTTTATGATGCGCTATCGCTCGGTATATCCCAAACTTGAGATTCAGCCGGATGTGGGAAATGTGGTGGAAATCATGAAAAACCGTGACCTTGGCGTTGTGGATGAGATGATAAAACTCTATTTTGACCGCCGAAGCAGAACTATGTCGGATGTGAAGGGACTTCCGCCGCAGCACGCATGGTCTGAAAAGATTGAGCAGATGCTGATGGAAGGTTTCACGCGTGTCAATCAAGGCGAACTTCCTATGGAATGGCGGTGAGAACATGCATGGCAAAGTGAACGATGATGAATGGGAGATTTTCCGCGATGCGTTCCGCCTGTATGCAGCGCATTGTGATCCGCCGGAGAATCAGGCACAAGATGCCGAAGAATGGTGGCTTTCAATGGTAAAGGACACCAGTGAAAAAGCTGCAAAATGGAATAATCATCCCTTGATGATGCTGCTGTTTCGAGCTGTTACTGAGTATGTTGAGCAAAAAGCAGCAGGAAAAACGCAAAGTACAATACACAAATAAAGGAATATCTGGCGGAGGTACTGGGATGAATCAGAGAAGAAATTGTTCCCATTATGTTTATGGAGAAAAGGAACCGTGGAAAGCGTTTGCGAGTGCAGTGATTGTTCAGGCGGTCAAGGATTTCCGCAGCTGCGGTCGGATGCAGTACGAACTTCGGCAAAAGTTCCGCAGCGAGACAAAGCTGACAGCAGAAGAACGAGACTATCTCACATACCGCATCATGCAGTACAAGCAGAGGCTTGATGAACTGCGAATCTTTTTTCAGTCCGGTCGTTTTGTATTGCTTACTGACATAGATGGTATCCAGCTGCTGAAAAGATTGGAGCGTGAAATTGCATGAGGAAAGCAGTTGCATTTTTGAAAAGGGCAGAAGCAGTTGAACAGAGAATAGATGCCCTTCTCTCGCAGATAGAACTCTACAAAAGCCTTACGCAGCGAGTTACGGCATCTTGGGGAAGCGAATTTGCCGCCCATGCGCGCAACGTGGGTGCGAATGAAAATGCGATTATTCGTCTCACGGAAGCACGCAGAGAGCTGGAAAACTTGACGCAGGAGTATCGGGATGCCGTTGAAGAAATCACAGCTGTCGTAAACGGCATGGATAATCAGGCGCACCGGATCATCCTCTTGAACTATTATCTTTCTCATATGAATTTTGAGAAGATTGCTGAAAGAATCGGATTAAGCCGGTCGCGTGTGTATCATTTGCACACTCAGGCGCTTGATGAACTGGAAATGCTGCTAAGTGCAAGCACCTGAATAGGGGACAACACGGGCGGCAATCGCGCAAGATAGCAGCAAATAGCATGAAATAGCATCACGCAGCACAAAACAGGACAAATTAGCAGCGAACAAGACAAATTGGCACGCTTTAGCAACGAAACCTGTGCTATAATAGTAGTGTCGAAAGAGACGAAGGCATTGACGGAGCAATCTGTCGATGCCTTTCTATTTTCCAGAACAGGAGGTGTGAAATATTGACAGGCTGAACCCACCATCAAACAGCAGTGGAGGGCAGGGAAGTTCTGCTGCCACGGATGAACGAGTGCAGGAAGGAGGAAGTGGATGAATCCCACGGTGCTTGCAACTGTAAATCAAAAAGGAGGGGTAGCGAAAACGACCAGCTGCATCAACATAGGTGCAGCGATGGCACGGGAAGGAAAAAAGGTGCTGCTGGTGGACACTGACCCGCAGGCCAGCATGACCATCAGCCTCGGCAATCAGCAGCCGGATCAGCTTGCGCCCACAATCGCAGACCTGATGACCAAGGTCATGAACGACATCCCGATTGCGCCGGGCGAAGGCATACTGCATCATCCGGAGGGAATTGACCTGCTGCCCGCTAATATCGCGCTGGCAGGAACGGAGGTGTCGCTGGTGAATGCAATGAGCCGCGAAACCATCTTGAAGCAGGTGCTTGCCCGCAATCGGCAGGACTACGACTGCATCATCATCGACTGTATGCCGTCGCTGGGGATGCTGACCATCAATGCGCTGGCGGCGGCAGACCGTGTAATCATCCCGGTGCAGGCGCATTACCTGTCTGCCAAGGGGCTTGAACAGCTGTTGCAAACCATTGCAAAGGTACGCAGGCAGATGAATCCTAAGCTGAAAATCGACGGTATCCTCATGACGATGGTGGATGGGCGCACGAACAACGCCAAGGAAATCACGACGCTGATTCGGGAGACTTACGGCAGCAAAATCAAGGTGTTCGAGACGGCGATTCCGCATTCCGTCTGCGCGGCAGAAGCGAGCCTGACCGGGAAGAGTATTTTCGAGTATGACCCCGGCGGCAAGGTGGCACAGGCGTATCGCGCGCTCACGAAGGAGGTGCTTCAGCTTGAAAAGCAGCGGCAGAAAGCCAAGTCTGACCTCCTACGATGACATTTTCTCCACGGAAGCCTCACGCCAGCAGGAGCAGATTCAGCGCCTTGCGCTAAGCGAACTTCACCCCTTCAAAGATCATCCATTCCGCGTACTGGATGATGACCGGATGATGGAAACGGTGGAGAGCGTGAAGGAGTATGGGGTGCTGGTGCCGATTATTGCCCGGCCGATGGCGGACGGCGGATATGAAATTGTGTCCGGTCATCGGCGGAAGCGCGCCTGTGAGCTGGCAGGGCTGAACGAGATTCCCTCCATTGTCCGCGATTTGGACGATGATGAAGCTGTCATCATCATGGTGGACAGCAATTTGCAGCGCGAGAACATTCTGCCCAGCGAACGTGCTAAGGCGTATCAAATGAAGCTGGAAGCAATCAAGCATCAGGGCGAGCGGCGTGACTTAACTTGTGCCCAAATTGGGCACAAGTTGCCTGATGGAGCAAAAGCCCGCGACATAGTTGCGCAGGAAGCCGGGGAAAGCAAATCGCAGATTCAAAGAATCATTCGGCTTAACCAGTTAGAAAAGCCGCTCATTGATAAGGTGGACGCTGGCAAACTCGCCTTTACCCCTGCCGTGGAACTTTCGTACTTGAAGCCGGAAGAACAGCAGTGGCTGGATACCGCCTTGGAAAACACGCAGCAGACACCGTCCCTCTCGCAAGCCCAGCGCATGAAGCGCGAAAGCAAACAGGGCACGCTGTCGGAACAGGGCATCATGGAAATCATGACGGAGAACAAGCAGACGATTCCTGTCAAGGGGTCTGTCGTGCTGCCGCAGGAAAAGCTGACCAAGTATTTTCCACGTTCCTACACGACGGAGCAGATGGAAAAGGTAATTTTCAAGCTGCTGGATTACTGGATGCGGAAGCGGCAAATGTCGCAGGAGCGATAAAGACGCATGAAACGAAAAGTGGATATTCTGCTGATGGTCATGTTTCTGTTCGGAAGCATGATTTTTCTTTGCCCAATTTTCGGGCAGATAAAGGAGGTCGAAGAAGATGACCGTGTATACACGCGCATGTCCGCAGAGGTTAAGCCCCCTCAACAGGCTTCGGGACTGGTGGAGGATGCGCCATCCCCCGCGGCAGCCGCCGCGCAGACTGTGCTGCCCCTGCTGCTGGAAGTGCCGCAGCCGGAGAAAACCGCTGTGCCCGCTGCCGCGCCGCCCTCCGCACACCCGGCTGCTTCCGACACTGCCGCGCCAGCACAGGCAGAGCGGACAGCAAATCCCCGCAGTGTCGATGTAGAAGCCTGCGTTGCGCAGAATCCGGATTTTGCCGCATGGCTCACCATTCCGGGTACGCCGGTGGATTATCCGGTTGTGCGGTCGAACAGGACGGATTACTACCTGACGCACCTGTTCAGCGGCGAAAACAGCAAGCTGGGATGCCTGTTCTCGCTGCCATCGGCGGATTATCAGACACCAAGCAGGAACATTGCCATCTACGGGCATCACCTGAGCCATAGCGACGCGATGTTCAGCTGCCTTGTGCAATACAAGGATTCGGGCTACTGCGCCGCGCACAGCATCATTCAGATGTACACGATTTACGGCGAACGCACCTATCGGATTTTCGCCGTCATCAATATGCAGGTTGGTGACTGGGATGCAGCAGCGGCCGATTTTGCCAGCGGACAGGCGTTTCAAGCGTATGTAGACCGCGCACGAGCCAAGGCACTGTACGATTCAGGCGCGGCAGTCGGTGCGGATGACCACATTCTGACCCTGATAACCTGCGACCGCAGTGCGGGCGGTGCAAGCGGCCGTCTGATTGTGCTGGCAGTTCAAGAATAGGAGGAGCAAATGAAATTGAAATCCAAATTGAAACGATTTGCATCATTGATGCTGTCTGCGGCGCTGGCGCTGACCTGCATTCCGCTCTGTGCGGCAGCAGAAGAAGCAGCTACGCCCTCGGACATCACAGGAACGGAAGTCATTGTGCTTCCGGCAGAAGAACCGGCGCTTCCACCCGTGGAGGAAGCACCTGACGAATCCGCATCCGATGCACCGGATGAGCCGTCCCATGACGAAATACGCCACAATTCGGAGGAGGAAAGTTCGTCGGACAACCGTCATCCTTTGCAGGCGGCGATTGAAGAACATGGGTATGTCTACGTCCGGACGGTGCGGGCAGTCAGCGTGTACGCCAGCGCAGAATCGCAGGAGCGCATTGTTTATGCCGCGGCTGATGATGCGTCCATTCTGCTGGCGACGGCGTTTTTCAGCGGTCATCAAGCCGTGCAGGTCTGGTTTCTGGATGCGGAGCAGCAGACCATCTGCGGCTTTGTACCGGCAGCGTCGCTGGATACCCGCTATTTGACGGATGCGGATGTGTCGGGCATCGCCGACGTGCCATCCTGCGACGGAATGACTGCCGTCGGTCAAAAGCGATTGTTCGTGGTCAATGGCAGTCGCCCGGAGGATGCATCCAATGAAGAAGAAACGCCCGCAGACACATCTTCGCAGGACGCGCCGCACCAAGAATCGAATCTGCCCGAAGCGGATGAAAGCGGCGCTTCGGAGCAGCCGGATGCCGCAGAATCGCCGGATGCTTCGGTACATCCAGAAATCAGCAGCGCGGAAGAAATCGACGAAACGGTGCCGCCTGTAAGTCCCGGCGATTTCATCCGCGTCAGTACGGACACGCGCGTCTTTTCTGCGGTGGATGATGATGCGTCCGAAACGTATTTTTCCAGCGAGTATCAGGGCAATTTCGTCAAAGCAGCCGCGGTGCAGGTGGTGTCCGTTGCGGAAGATGCTTCGGGAACGGCATGGTATCAGGTGCGCTTCCTGTACGGCGATTCTTTCCCCAGCGGCAAGATGAAGTGGACGGCTGACGAAACAGTGTGGGTAATGGCAGCGGAAACCGGCGAAACGGATGCGGATGCCTGCACGGTGACGGATTTCGCGTATTCCAAAGAAATGCTGCGTCTGCTCCGGGAAATGCAAACGTACACCGCAGAAACGGACGGATTCAGTCTGAAGAACATTCACGGCAAAATCGGCAGTTTTCAGGCGGGACAGTCGGGACTGCAAGGAAGTTCCGGCAGGGACGCGGCGTATCCACAGCTGGCGAAATCGGCATCGCACGGCACGATTTATGCGACACCGCACTATCTGGAGAGCTTCCCCGTGTACTGCCTTGAGCATACGCTTTCCGGCCCCGGCGAAGGGTCGGGCGCGAACAAAACAGAAACCGGCCCGTATGCGCTGCTGGATATGGAGACGTTCGTGAACACCGCAGAAGGCGGCGGCGTGAACGGGGTGCGATTCAAGGCGCAGACCATGCACGCCATCGGCTGGGTGCTTCGGCACACCTACCCGTTTATGGTGCTGGATCGCAGCGATGCAAACAACGAAGTGTGGAGCCGTGTCGCGGGTCAGTTTGCTATTCGCGAGGTGATTAAGCAGCTGGAAGGCGCGCAGTACGTCCGCAGTTATTGGGACATGGATAATTTCTACGCCTTCTCCGGCGGCGCACCGGAAGTGTACTTGACCTATGCCCGATGGCTGGCGAAAAACGCGATTGCGCACGCGAAAATCACCGGGAAAATCACGGTCAGCGGTCAGCGCATCCAAGCGTCAGACGGCGGCTATATCGGTACGGTTACGCTGACGACGGATGCGGATTTGATTCGGATTTCCAAGGCAGCGGGCAGCATCACGGGGAACAGCGGCGGTTCGGATGAAGCGTACTACTATGTCAAGAGCGGCGATACCATCCGGATTTTGTCGGACAAAAGCAGCTTCTCCGTTTACATGGAATCAATCGCGTCCAGCGCGGAAGAAGCAGGTTTTCTGGTCGGCATCCCCAGCGCCTCCATCCAGAAAGTGCTCGTCCCGATTGACGGTACACCGTACCCGCTGCAATCCGCCGTTGTCACGTTTGAACTGCTGTATGGCACGGTGTTTGTGACCAAGCAGTCCACGGACGGCATTTTGCTGCAAGGCGCGGTGTTTGAGCTGCTGGATGAATCCGGCGCGGTGCTGGCAGAAGCAGTGACGGATGTGCAGGGGCGTGCCGTTTTTTCCGGGATTGCACCGGGACGCTATCAGGTTCGCGAGAAAACCGCGCCGCAGGGGTATCGGCTGTCGGTTGCCTCGGCGCAGGAAATCATGGTGACGGCGGGGGCAGATACGGCGTGCATGTTCATCAACGAGCGCATGATGGGTATCATCCGGGTCATCAAGACGGACAGCATGACGGGAAAACCGCTGCCCGGTGTCACGTTCACGGTGATGAGATTGACCGCGCCTGCATCGGACAATGCTTCCAACATTGGCAAGGTTGTCGCAACAATTACGACGAATGCGGATGGCATCGCACAGACCGAAGCACTTCCGTGGGGAGAATATCGAATTGCGGAAACCAATGCGCTTGACGGTTATGTGGATACGGACTTTGTGACCATCGTTCAAATCAAATAACAGGAGGAAGAAAAATGAAGCGGATGAAGCAATGGATGCACTGGGTGCTTGCGCTGGTGCTGCTGGTGATGAGCCTGTCTGTTCCGGCAGCAGCGGCAGAAACCATCACGGTGAATGTAACCAACACGCCCGTGCGCGGCAGCGTGGCGCTGGAAAAGACCGGCTTGCAGCTGGTGCGCTTTACGGACGAGCAGGACGAATGGGGCAATACCGTCATGAAGCCTGTCTATCAGCAGGGGTATTTGAAGGGCGCTGTGTTTGAACTCCGCGCTGCGGCGGATGTTGTCGGCAAGGAAGGGACGGTTTTCTACAAGCAGGGGGAACTGGTGGAAACACTGACCACCAGTGCAGACGGCGCGGTGAACTCAAAACTGCTGCCGCTGGGCAGCTACTGCTTGCAGGAAGTTTCCGCCCCGGACGGCTATTTGCTGGATGATACCCCGTATCCCTTCACGCTGACGGCGGCAGGCAGGCAGACGCCTGTCGTGGAAGTGAAAGTGTCCGCGGTCAACACCTATCTGCCGATTCGGGTGACGCTGCACAAACAGCAGGAAGCAATTCGAGTGGATGAAACGGCGGACGGCATGATTCGCTCGTCCATCGAGACAGTTCCCGGCGAAGGCTGTGTGTTCGGCTTGTTCAATGCAGGGGTGATTTCCTACGGCGACAGCCAGAAGCTGCCTGCCCATACGCTGATGGCGACTGGCATCACGGATGCCAAGGGCAATTTGACATTCTCCGGCATGTACCCGCATGGCGCGTATTATATCAAGGAACTGTCCGCGCCGGATGGCTGGCTGCTGAATACCGAGCAGTACCCGGTGCAGCTGACACCCGAAAACATGGATGAAGCGGAGGAGGCAATCGCAATCACGCTGGATGCGCCTATCCTGAATCGCCTGATTTACACGCCGGTGACGATTACCAAGCGGGACATTGCCGGCAAGGAAACGCTGCCCGGTGCGCTGATTGAAGTGTACGATGCGCAGGGCAGCACCATTTACCGCGCGTATACGGATGAAAACGGTCAGCTGCCGGATATTCCGCTTGCTCCCGGCTCGTATACGTTCAAGGAAACCTATGCGCCGGAGGGGTATGCGCTGAATGTGGCGGTAAAAACCTTCACGGTGACAAGCGAAGGAAAAATCATCGGGGAAACCGAAATTCGGGATGAAATCAACAAGATTCAGCTGAAAAAGGTCAAGGAGAACGGCGAGCCGCTGCCCGGCGCTGTGTTCGGCATTTACGATGCCAACAACACGCTCGTGCAGCAGCAGACTTCCGATGACAGCGGTTATCTGACCTTCTCGAAACTGGGGTACGGCACTTATACCATCCGGGAAATTCAAGCGCCTTATGGCTATCATCCGTCCACCGGCGAATGGCAGGTGACGATTGACGGCACTTATCAGAACCCTGTGCAGATTCTGACGACGGTGGTCAATGAGGATGCGCCCGGCTGGATTCGGGTCATCAAAACGGATGCACTGGACGGTCATCCCATTGCGGGCGTTCGCTTCGACATCTACGCCTTGAATGAGGACGGCAGCACGGGCGACTTGGTGTCCACCATGCTGACAAACGACGACGGCGTGGCAATGTCCGAAAGTCTGCTGGTCGGCGACTACATGGTCAAGGAGCATGAAGCGCCCGTCGGCTATGTGAACAGCCTGTGGAGCGAAAAAGTGACCGTCGTCATGGACGAAACCGTGGAGCGCAGCGTGACGAATATCCCCATGCAGGGGCAGGTTCGCATTGTTAAGACGGACGCGGAAACGGGCGGAAGTCTGGCTGGCGCAGTCTTTACGGTCATCCGCGTGAGCGGCTTGCCTTCGCATGGCAAGGAAGGGTGCGGCGAGGTTGTGGCGGTCATCACCACGGATGCGGAAGGGGTGGCAGTCACGCCTGTGCTGACGTGGGGCATCTACGAAATCCGCGAAACCACCGTGCCGGACGGGTATCTGGACAGCGGCTGTGTCGTTACCGTTTCGATTCCCGGCAATGCTGACTGACAAGACAATCTTCAACAGGGGCATCAGGCAGATGGTGCCCCTGCTGTATTTCAGAAAACGGGAGGCATCCATGAACACAAAACGAAACATCCTGCCCATGCTGCTGACGGCATTGCTGCTCTTCTGTCTGCCGATTGTATCGCTGGCGGAGAACGTGCCCATTCAGAACGTCAGCATCCTCAATACGCCTATCAAGGGGCAGATTCTGCTGGAAAAGACCGGGCAGATGCAGACGACGGGTGAACAGGGGTATTTGAAAGGCGCGGTATTTGAAATTCGGGCGGCGGAGGACATTATCGGGCAAGACGGCACACAGTGGTATTCATGCGGCGAGCTGGTCGCCACGATGAGCACCAGCGGCGAAGGCGTGGAGAAAAGTCCGCTGCTGCCGCTGGGCAAATACACGGTCAAGGAAATCAGCGCTCCGTCCGGGTATGTGCTGGATTTGACGACGTACACCGTAGAAATTCAGGCGTCGGATCAGGAAACGCCGATTGTTTCCGCTACGGTTTCTTCCATCAACCATCCCGCCGAGATTCTGCTCCAAAAGACCGATGCGGATGGAAAGGCACTGTCAGGGGCGCAGTTTGTGCTGCTGGATGCGGATGGACGCGGAACGGCATCGGCTGTTTCGGATGCAGACGGGCTGGTGCGCTTCCGCTTCGTTCCGCAGGGGCAGTACACCATTTGTGAAACGTCCGCGCCGGATGGGTATCTGCTGAACCGCAGCGCAATTTCGGTGACGGTAACGCCGAACTGGACGAATGCGGAAGAACCGATAGCGACGGTGGTGAATCAGCAGAAGAAAATCCTGTTTATCAAGGTGGATACAGCCGGAACGCCGATGGCAGGCATTCTCTTCAAGCTCATCAACGCGGAAACGGGCGCTGTGGCAGAAACGGCTGTCAGCGACGAAAACGGTGCGTTTGCCTTTACCGCATTTGACTATGGTGTGTGGACTGTCCATGAAGCAGCTGCCCCCAGCGGTTACAGCCGCATGGCGGACTATCGCTTCCAAGTGGATGACAGCTGGTCGGGAACAGCGCCGGTGCTGCTGGTAAACATTCCTGATTCTTATGCGTTCATGAAAGTGGATGCCGATGGCAAACCGCTGCAAGGCGTGAAATTTGCCCTGCGGGATGCGGACGGCAATCTCCTGCAAACGCTGGAATCCGATGAGAACGGCATTGTCCGCGCCGAACACTTGCAGAACGGCACTTATTATTTGCAGGAAACCGAAACGCTGAAAGGCTACACCCTAAGCGGCGATGTCCGGAAGCTGGTCATTGACGAGCACTACAAGATTCCCGAAGAAATGCCGCAGTGGGTCAACTACACGACGATTCAGACCGGCGTGCAGCTGGCGGCATCGGGGGTGATGCTTATCGGCATTGCCCTGATGCTGATAAGCGGCACCATGCTGCTGATGCGCAGACGGCGAAAGGCGTAAGCGAATGGTGTATCATCAAAAGCTGTTTCTGCGCCGCTTGGAAGTCCCGCCTTGGGCGGCGCGCTGCACTTTTTCATGACGGAGGCTTCCAATGCAGGAAGAAATCGAAAACAAAACGCTCTCCCTCATCATCAATACCAGCAAATTCACTGAAAGGACATTGGCGACGGCGTTCGCGAAAGCGCTGAAACTCGGCTGGAATAAAGCCAAGGAGCATTATCAAGCGAAACCGCAGGGCAGGCAGAGCGTGAAGCAGCTCATCGGGCAGAATCAGGGCGTTGAGCAGACTGCACTGGCTGACCGGCAGGAGGTGAAGGCGTTTGAACGATACGCCCGCCAATATGGGGTGGATTATGCCATCCATAAGGGTACTTCCGACAGCGGAAAAACGCGCTATCTGGTGTTCTTCAAAGCTCGCGACCGTGCAGCCATTGATCAGGCAATGCGCGCGTATGCAATGGATTTTCTGGCGAAGCGGAAGGCGCAGCGGAATGTTCAGCCTCAGCTGGATACGGCATCCCCCAGCAAACAGAAGGAGCGCAGCAGGCAGAAAGGGCGGGAAAGATGAACACTGCCGCATGGGAAAAACGTCTGCTGCTGCATCTGCCCTACGGGGTTATTGGACTTGCCGCGGCGAAGCTGAGTGAAGCATGGCGGCTGTCAGCCGGGACGGATTTTTCCGCGAAATTCCTGCACCTGCGGGATGGCGCGGCAATGGCGTTCCGAAACGGACTGTCCGGCTTTGTGCCCCTTGACCTGCTGATTGGGTTTCTGTGCGGATGCGCACTGTGCCTGCTGGTACATGCAAAACGCAGGAATGCCAAGAAGTATCGGCACGGCGAAGAATACGGCGCTGCCCGCTGGGGAAAGCCAAGCGACATTGCGCCGTTCATGGACGCTGACCCGTGGAACAACATCATCCTGACCCAGACGGAGCGCCTGACCATGAGCAGCCGCCCGGCGAATCCCAAAAACGCGCGGAACAAGAACGTACTGGTCATCGGCGGTTCCGGCAGCGGCAAAACACGCTTTTTCATCAAGCCGAACATCATGCAGTGTACCAAAACGAAGGGGTGCTCTCTTGTGATTACTGACCCCAAGGGGACGCTGATTACGGAGTGCGGAAAGATGCTTGCTGCTGCCGGATATGACGTGCGGGTTTTCAATGTTATCAGTTTCCAAAAGTCCATGCACTACAACCCGTTTGCGTATATCCGAAGCGAAAAAGACATTTTGAAGCTGGTGACGGCGCTCATAGCAAACACAAAGGGAGAGGGCAAAGGCGGCGACGACTTCTGGATTAAGGCGGAAACGCTGCTCTATATGGCGCTGATTGGCTACATCCACTACGAACTTCCGCCCGCGGCGCAGAATTTTACGACGCTGATTGACATGCTGAACAGCATGGAAGTTCGCGAGGAGGACGAGGAATACCGAAATCCTGTTGACCTGATGTTTGAAAAGCTGAAAGCGGAAAAGCCGGAACACTTTGCGGTGCGGCAATATGCCAAATACCGGATGGCTGCCGGCAAGACCGCCAAGTCGATTCTGGTGAGCTGCGGCGCACGGCTTGCGGTGTTCGATATTCAGGAACTGCGGGAAATTACGGCTTATGACGAACTTCACCTTGATACGCTGGGAGATAAGCGGACTGCACTCTTCCTCATCATGTCCGACACGGATGCCAGTTTCAATTTTCTGATTAGTCTGGCGTATTCGCAGATGTTCAACTTGCTTTGCGAAAAAGCGGATGATGTGTATGGCGGCAGACTGCCTGTCCATGTGCGCTGCCTGCTGGATGAGTTCGCCAACATTGGGCAAATCCCGAACTTTGAGCGCTTGATTGCGACCATCCGAAGCCGAGAAATTTCGGCATGCATTGTGCTTCAGGCGCAGTCTCAGCTCAAAGCGATTTACAAGGACAGTGCTGATACAATCGTCGGCAACTGCGATACGCTGCTCTTTCTGGGCGGCAAGGAAAAGACGACGCTGAAAGAAATGGAGGAACTGCTTGGGAAAGAAACAATCGACACAGTGCGCCCAGATAGGGCGTTGAGCAAAGTAGTGTAAGGCACTACCCCGTAAGATAACACGGGAAACAACCTGCCTGACCGAAAGGCGAAAGCTGAAACGGGAACACAGCACGGCAGGAAAGCAGTAAGTCACCTAAAGATAACTTGGTGCGACTGAACTGCAATGTTAAGTGGATATGAGGCTTAAGTTGGGTTTACTGAACGCAAGTTTCTAATTTCTGTTATCGGTCAGACGGAGGAAAGTATCTGTAACCTCTGGCACACTGGCGATTGGCTATAGGTGTCAATCAATCGGTTATCAAAAACGGTGTGCAATCTGTAGGAGAACCTATGGCAAGGAAACGAAAGCGGAGACCGACAATCCACATTTGCCTATGCTCAACGCTAACTGGGGATGCCCTAAACAGGAACGCCAACCGAAGGAGGTGAAAATTCGGCTATGGCTGTAGAGCCTGAAAATCCTGCATGGGCACGGAACGCCCGTAGTAGTCCGAGAGGGGTAATGACCCTCACATGGCGAAGGGGCGTAGTTATTGTGTAATAAAAGAAAAGTTGATTAGGGAGGAAAACCTCAAAATGCAACCAACAACCGAAATTTTAGCAAGAATCAGTAGAAACTCACTCGCAAATAAAGATGAAATTTTCACCAGACTGTACCGCTATATGCTGAGGTCAGACCTGTATTTTCTGGCATATAAAAATCTGTATGCCAACAGCGGTGCCGCAACTAAGGGTGCAAACGATGACACGGCAGATGGATTCAGCGAAACCAAAATCGCAAATATCATCCAAAGGCTCGCTGATGAAACCTATCAGCCCACACCCGTCAGAAGAACCTATATCAAGAAGAAGAACAATCCCAAGAAAAAGCGGCCTCTGGGAATCCCGACATTCACAGATAAGCTGGTACAGGAAGTTCTGCGGATGGTTCTCGAAGCGGTGTATGAGCCTGTTTTCTTGCCAGTTTCCCATGGATTCAGACCCAAAAGGAGCTGCCATACTGCACTGAAATCCTTAAAAATGGAGTTCAATGGTATGCGTTGGTTCGTGGAGGGTGACATCAAAGGGTGCTTTGACAATATCGACCACAGCGTTCTTGTAGGCTTGATTCATAGCAAAATCAAGGATGCCCGGTTGATAAAGCTGATTTACAAATTTCTAAAGGCTGGATATTTGGAGGATTGGAAATATCACAAAACCTACAGTGGTACTCCACAGGGCGGTATCATTTCTCCGCTCCTTGCCAACATCTATCTGCATGAGTTGGACAAATTTGTAATGAAGCTGAAAAGCGAATTTGATACCCATGGGCAAGAACCTGTCAGGACAGAATATCGCCTCCTAAGCAATGACCTCCAGAAACTTTCCTATCACATCGGCAGACGCACCGGGGCAGAAAGAGAACAATTGCTTTCCGAATACAACGAAAAGCGGAAGCTCATGCTGAAAATGCCCTGTACAGCTCAGACAAAAAAGTGCATCAAGTATATCCGCTATGCGGATGACTTTATTCTCGGTGTGAAAGGAAGTCAAGAGGACTGCCAGTGGATAAAGAGTAAACTTTCTGAGTTTATCCGTGAAACCTTAAAGATGGAACTCAGCGAAGAAAAAACACTCATAACTCACAGCAGCGAAAGGGCAAGATTTTTGGGGTACGATGTTCGTGTTCGCAGAAGCAGCATTATCAAGCATGGTGGGCCGGGCAAAAAGACAAAACGCACCCTCAACAATTCCTGTGAACTGTCTATCCCATTCGATGATAAGATTCACAGCTTCATTTTCGCCAAGGAAATTGCGATACAGAAACCGGACGGGAAACTCATGCCTGTCCGCCGTAAATCTCTTTTGCGACTCACAGATTTGGAAATCGTTTCTGCCTACAATGCGGAATTACGGGGAATCTGCAACTACTATGGAATTGCCAGCAATTTTTATAAACTGTGCTACTTTTCCTATCTCATGGAATACAGTTGCCTCAAAACCCTCGCAAGTAAGCATAAATGCACCATATCCAAGGTGGTTGAGAAGTTCAAAGACCGCAACGGAGAATGGGGAATCCCCTACGAAACCACAACGGGGCAAAAACGATGCTATTTTGCAAAATACTCCGATTGCAAGGATAAGGCCAATCCGACGGACATCGTATGCAATGCTGCGGTGGAGTACGGATATTCCCGAACAGCCTTGGAGCAGAGATTGAAAGCAAAGGTCTGTGAGCTATGCGGTACGACCGAGAGCGATTGTTACGAAGTTCACCATGTCAACAAGCTCAAAAACCTTAAGGGCAAGCAGGCATGGGAGGTTGCAATGATTGCAAAACGGCGTAAAACGCTGGTTGTGTGCAAAAAATGCCATGTTGCAATCCACAACCAGTGAGTAACTACTGACCAAACGATAACAGAGCCGGATACATTGAGAGATGTAAGTCCGGTTCCCGGAGAGGGTGGTGCAAACCTACCATAGTAATATGGCAAGGCGGTGCCTCCCTACTCCACTACAACACCGGCGAAAGCCGAGGCCGCGAGGTGTCTCACAGCCTGAACTATCAAAAGCTCGGCAAATCCCTGATGTCGGTTGACGAGCTGGCCGTGATGGATGGAGGAAAATGCATTCTCCAACTGCGCGGCGTCCGACCCTTTTTGTCGGACAAGTATGACATCACAAGTCACCCTAACTACAAATATTTGTCTGATTCCAATCCCAGAAACGCTTTCAATATCGAAAAATTCCTGTCCCGCCGCCTGAAGCTCAGGCTGGAAGAGGAATACGCCGCGTTTGAGGTCTCCGTTGAGGAGCATTCGGATGACGATGAAGCACTTATGGAGGAATGGACAGACATCACCAAACTTGAGGCTGCCGGATATGGCGGCCTTTTATAATGAAATGGAGGTATTCTATGGCTTTTTTCGCAGCTGCAATCACCGTTCTTCAGACCCTTGTGGTCGCTATCGGCGCTGGTCTGGGTATCTGGGGCGTCATCAACCTGCTTGAAGGCTACGGCAACGACAACCGTGCGACACGTTCGTAAGTGAAAAGCTTACGCACAAAGTCGAAGGGCATGTAGCCCAAAACTTTGGAGAACTGATATTCCGATGGGTGAAATGAAAGGGTAACGCCTTGAAGCGCCCGCCTAATACTCCGAATGGCAGGAAGTCCATGCAACGGATTTCCCCCAATGTTATAGAGCTCGGTGAAGTCGGCAGAGAGCAGCCGTAAATCCGGTTTCCAGACCGAACACGAAATCTGTCCAGCGGTGGATGGTGCTGCCTATATGCCGGGGTTCGGATGCCCATGGTTAGAATGTATGAAAATACTGACAAATTTCCGAATGTACAAGTCTAAACGCTGATACTGTCGAAAGGCAGTACACCTTACACGGTGGTGTCTGTGGATGAGTAAAATTGGTTGTTATGAAAGTCCATGTATCGTTATAGGCGGTACGGTCATCAATGACCAGATACAGGCTTAGAGGAAAGACCTAAAGGTGTCCCATGATAGGAATATCGGAACGTGGAAAGCTGGGAACACGGAGGCAGTTGCAGCCTGTGAAGTGTTGGATGGAAATACCTTCGTGAGAGGGCAATAACCATTCTTTATCCCAGTGAGAGTAGTGGCATGGTACCTGTGAAGCCGTGAATAAGTAAGCGGTGGAGGGACGGCCACAAGTCGAATTCAGAAAAGAAAAACAAGACACAACAAACACAGCTTCGAGTATGACAAAGAAAATCCAAACCGAAAGGAGAGGGTGCCTGTGTTGACTTCGGAGCAGCAGGAAAGAAAACGGAAGAAAAGAAAAATCCGCAACTCTGAGTATTACGATATGGAAATCGTTTTTGACGGTCTGTACGCCAAAAGCAGAGATGGAAAACTCTTTACCCACCTCGTGGAAATCATTGAGAGGGAAGAAAACATCAAGCTTGCCTATCGGACAATCAAAATGAATTCCGGCAGTAATACCGCTGGTGTGGACAGGCGGACAATAAAAAACCTCATGGAATTAAGCGAGGAAGAATATGTCCGGCTGATACGAAAACAATTCAGCAATTATCACCCACGCCCCGTCCGGCGTGTGGAGATTCCAAAGCCCAATGGAAAAATGCGTCCACTGGGGATTCCTACGATTGTAGATCGTATTGTACAGCAATGCGTTTTGCAGGTCATGGAACCCATTTGCGAAGCAAAGTTCAGCGAAAACTCAAACGGTTTTCGTCCGAATCGCTCTGCCGAAACAGCAATCGCACAATGTATGCGGCTGATACAGGTACAGCATTTGTATCATGTTGTAGACCTCGATATAAAGGGGTTCTTTGATAACATCAACCACACCAAACTGATACGTCAAATATGGGCATTGGGAATCCGAGATAAGAAGCTGCTGTGCATTCTCAAAGAAATGCTAAAAGCACCGATTATTATGCCAAACGGCGAAAAAGTGTACCCCCAAAAGGGTACTCCGCAGGGAGGAATCTTGTCGCCGTTGCTTGCGAATATCGTATTGAACGAACTGGACTGGTGGATCGCTTCCCAATGGGAAGAAATGCCCACAAAAACAGCGTTCAAAACGAAAAATAACGTGCAGGGCACGAAAATCAAAAGCCATACTTATAGGGCGTTGCGCACAAGCAAACTAAAGGAAATGCATGCAGTCAGATACGCAGATGATTTCAAAATCTTCTGTACATCCCACGAGGAAGCTGTCAGAGCCTACAAAGCCACAGAAATGTGGTTAAAGGATAGGTTGGGGCTGGATATCAGTCCTGATAAATCCAAAATCGTGAATCTGAAACGGCAATATTCTGAATTTCTCGGGTTTAAGCTGAAAGTTCGTAAAAAGGGCAGGAAATACGTTGTTCGGTCTCACATGAGCAACAAAGCATATCAAAAAGCGCATGAAAAGCTTTCGGAAGAAGTGAAGAAACTGGCTCATGCCTCAGAAGATGCACAGTTCATACAACTGCAAAAGTACAACTCTGTGGTTGCCGGCCTTCACGAATACTACGGTATAGCAACGGAAGCGTCACACGATTTCGGAAGGTTGGCTTTTGATATCAACAAACAGCTCCGAAACAGACTGAAAGGCGACTTGTCCAAAACGGGTTATCTCAAAGATGGGTTTATCAAGCAGAAATATGGGCAAAGCAGGCAGCTTAGATTTCTTCATAAGCGGCCTGTCGTCCCAATCGGATATGCGAGGCCAAAGAATGCCCAACACAAAAGAAAGGCAGTTAACAAGTATACGCCGGAAGGTCGGAAACTGATTCATAAGAATCTGCAAATCGACACTGGCACAATGCTATGGGTCATGCGAAATCCGGTCAGGGGCAGAAGCATAGAGTATGCGGATAACAGGATTTCGTTGTATGCGGCACAATACGGAAAGTGCGCTGTCACGGGAAAAGTTATGGCTCCCCATGATATACACTGTCACCATAAAGTGCCTGTCAGCAAAGGCGGAACCGATGAATATGCAAATCTGATACTGATATGTAAGGATGTGCATACCATTCTCCACGCATCCCAAAACCCAACAATCGAGAGACTACTCAACTTCCTGAATCTTGAACCAATGCAGTTAACAAAGTTAAATAAGCTTCGTGTTCTGGCAGAAATGCCGCCCATCAATCTTTGAATTTAAAGCTGTAACGAAGTGTGTAAGTTGTGTTTGAAGCCCTGACATCTGAATTCGATGGCGCGCCGAGTGCGGTGAAAGCCGCACGCTCGGTGCAGAGTGGGGGAAAATCCGGAGATGATTTCAAAGGATTACCTATCACTATCCGGCGCGAAGTCTCAGGGCATCAAGCAGCTCATGGCGGGCGGCGGCGTTGCCCTGATCGGCACCACGCTGGTTCCGCTGCTCTCCGGTCTTTTTAGTTGATGCACCTCATCCATTCTCTCGCCCTCTCCCATCCCATCGGGAGAGGGCTTAAAGGAGGGATGTCCTCTTGAACTTCATATGGGACAAAATTACAGAGTGGCTTAAAGAACTGCTGGTCAGCGGCGTTGTAAGCAATCTGTCCGGGCTGTTCGACAGCATTAACAGCAAAGTTGCCGATGTTGCTGGTACAGTCGGTGCCTCGCCGCAGACATGGAACAGCAGCATATTCAACATGATCCGCAGCCTGTCTGAGAACGTCATGGTTCCCATTGCAGGGATCATCCTAACCTTCGTTATGTGCCTCGATCTGATCCAGATGCTGATTGACCGCAACAATATGCACGACGTGGATACCTGGATGTTCTTCAAATGGGTATTCAAGACCTTCTGCGCGGTTCTGATCGTAACGAACACCTGGAACATCGTCATGGGTGTGTTTGATGTAGCCCAGCATGTGGTCAATCAGGCTGCCGGTGTGATCATTGGCGACACGGCGATGGATATCAGCACATTGATGGGCGACATTGAGGTGCGGCTCATGGAAATGGAGATTGGCTCGCTGTTTGGGCTGTGGTTCCAATCCTCCCTGATTGGCATCATCGCCTGGGCACTGAGCATCTGCATCTTTATCATTACCTATGGGCGTATGATCGAGATCTACATGATTACCTCCGTCGCGCCGATTCCCATGGCTACTATGGTCAATCGCGAGTGGGGTCAGATGGGGCAAAACTATCTCCGCTCCCTGTTTGCCCTCAGTTTTCAGGCGTTTCTGATCATGGTGTGCGTTGGTATCTATGCCGTTCTTGTGCAGAACATCAGCGTCGAGAGCGACGTTGGCGCGGCGCTTTGGACATGTATCGGATATACCGTTCTGCTCTGTTTCACGCTTTTCAAGAGCAGCAGCGTGGCCAAATCCGTTTTCAATGCTCACTGATCGCCATGAAGGAGGACACAATGCATTACACAAGCAAACGCGAATGGCGGCGTCACCTTCGCAAGCGCAAGCCCAAGCGTCAGGGCAGCAGGCATCAGGCCGACAAAAAGTTGCCTGTTCGCATTTCTCAAAATCAGAAGGCGTATCAGCTTGCATGGCGTAAGCGTCAGCGCCGCAGAATGGGAGGTTAATTCATGGCATACGTTCCTGTTCCAAAGGACTTGACGCGCGTCAAGTCCAAATTCATTTTCAACCTTACAAAGCGCCAGGTCGTTTGTTTCGGCCTGGGCGCGCTCGTGGGTGTGCCTATGTTCTTTTTGACAAAGGACACCATCGGCCCGAGTATGGCGGCGCTCGTCATGATTGCCGTCATGCTGCCGTTTTTCATGTTCGCCATGTATGAACGACATGGGATGCCACTCGAAGTACTCATAAGTCACTACATTCAAGCACGCTACATCCGTCCCCGAAAGCGTGTCTATCAGACAGAAAACTTCTACGCCACCATCGACCAAAACATCCGCAACAGACGGGAGGTGAAGAAAATTCTTCATGGCAAAGCGTAAAGAGAAAATCAAGCTCACACGCGCGGAAAAGCGACAACTACAGGAGCTGATGGCCCGAAATCAGCAAAAAAGCAGGAAAGGGCCGCATACCGTTCAGGACACTATCCCATATCAGCGAATGTGGCGGGATGGCGTCTGCCGCGTGACGGATCACTATTACACCAAGACCATTCAGTTTCAGGACATCAACTATCAATTAGCCCAGAACGACGACAAGACTTCAATCTTTGAGGGATGGTGCGACTTCCTGAACTACTTTGACAGCAGCATTCATTTGCAGCTTTCGTTTCTGAACCTGACTGCGGAAGCGGAAGCCTTTGAACAGAGCATCCTGATTCCCGATAAAGGTGACGGTTTCAACGATGTGCGGCACGAATATGCCCAGATGCTGCAAAACCAGCTGGTCAAGGGCAACAACGGCCTGACGAAAACCAAGTTCATCACCTTCGGCATCGAAGCGGAGAACTTCAAGGCCGCGAAGCCGCGGCTGGAACGCATTGAAATTGATCTGCTGAATAACTTCAAGCGTCTCGGCGTGTCCGCGTCTCCATTGGATGGCCGAGAGCGGTTAAAGCTCATGCACGATATGTTCCACATGGACACCCAGCCCTTCCTCTTCGACTGGAAATGGCTCTCGCCCTCCGGACTTTCGACCAAGGACTTCATCGTTCCATCCAGCTTTGACTTCCGTGACAAGCACACCTTCGGGATAGGCAATAGGCAGGGCGAGGTCAGCTTCTTCTCCATCCTTGCGTCTGATCTGAATGACCGCTGCCTGGCCGATTTCCTCGCCATGGAATCCAGCCTCATCGTGTCCGTCCATATTCAGGCCATTGATCAGGTTGCAGCCATTCGCGACGTGAAGCGCAAGATCACCGATCTCGACAGAATGAAGATCGAGGAACAGAAGAAAGCGATCCGATCGGGATATGACATGGACATCATTCCAAGCGATCTGGCCACCTATGGCGGCGAAGCCAAGAAGCTGCTGGAAGACCTGCAAAGCCGCAACGAGCGCATGTTCCTCATTACCTTCCTGGTGATGAACACCGCCGACAACAAAAAGCAGCTCAACTTGAATGTCAAGCAGGCGCAGAGCATTGCTCAGCAGCACAACTGCCGGTTGATTCCGCTGGACTTTCAGCAGGAAAACGGCATGGTCTCCTGCCTGCCTCTGGGATACAACGCGGTCAAAATCCAGCGCGGTCTGACAACCTCATCCACCGCGATCTTCATCCCCTTCACATCGCAGGAGCTGTTCCAGTCCACCGGGGAGGCATTGTACTGCGGGCTGAACGCTCTTTCCAACAACCTGATTATGGTTGACAGGAAAAAGCTCAAGAATCCAAACGGATTGATTCTCGGTACGCCCGGCTCGGGCAAATCGTTTGCGGCCAAGCGTGAAATCAGCAACGTCCTCCTCGTGACCGACGATGACATCATCATCTGCGATCCCGAGGGCGAATATTATCCGTTGGTCAACACCTTTCACGGACAGGTTATCCGCATCTCGCCCACAAGCAGCAACTATATCAACCCGATGGACATCAATCTGGATTACAGCGACGATGATAACCCGCTGTCGCTCAAATCGGACTTTATCCTGTCGCTCTGTGAGCTGATCGTTGGCGGGCGGGATGGATTGCAACCTATTGAAAAGACGATTATCGACCGTGCGGTTCACATCATCTACCAACCCTACCTCAATGATCCCAGGCCGGAGAATGTGCCGATCCTTGAAGACCTGTACAACGCCCTCCGGCAGCAGGAGGAAAAGGAAGCGCAAAAGCTGGCCACGGCGCTGGAAATCTATGTGTCCGGCTCCCTCAACGTGTTCAATCATCGTACCAACGTGGATGTGAATAACCGGCTTGTGTGCTATGACATCAAGGAGCTGGGCAAACAGCTCAAGAAGCTGGGCATGCTCATCGTGCAGGATCAGGTCTGGGGCCGCGTGACCGCTAACCGGGCCGAAGGCAAATCGACCCGATACTATGTGGACGAATTCCACATGCTGCTCAAGGAAGAGCAAACCGCCGCCTACAGCGTGGAGATTTGGAAGCGCTTTAGAAAATGGGGCGGCATTCCAACCGGAATCACGCAGAACGTCAAAGACCTGCTGGCTTCCCAGGAAATCGAGAACATTTTCGAGAACAGCGACTACATCTACATGCTCAACCAGGCTGCCGGAGACCGTGAGATTCTGGCTAAAAAGCTGGGCATCTCCCCGCACCAGCTCTCCTATGTCACGCAGAGCGGCGAGGGCGAAGGTCTGCTGTTCTATGGCAGCGTCATTTTGCCCTTCCAGGATCGCTTCCCCAAGAACACCAAGCTCTATAGCATCATGACCACCAAGCCCACTGAGGTTCACGCCTCGTAACACAATCAAGATCGGAGGAGTATACCAGATGGAACAGAACCGAAACCGCGGCTCTCCCCGGCTGCTTTTCTCCAAAGAAGAGCTGGATAATCCTGCTCTGTCCCGGCCTGCAAAGAAGGCAGCCAAGGCGGCTGACAAGTATGAAGCCGCACAAAAGAAGCTGCCTACCCGACACCGGCTGAGGCTCACCCGGGAAGAAATCGAAACCGGACAGGCGGCGGTGGAAACGGCAGATGCTGAACCTGCCATGCCCCAATCTCCGGCCGCAGCTTCCAAGGCAACAGGGCAAAGTTCGCTCATACGCTCGCCAGAATCTCCAAAGGTTCCTAATGCCGCTAAAAACACCGGAAGTCTCGTCCCGAACCCACAGACTTCGACGGCTAAAACAAAGTCGAAGGACGCGGTGACGCAGCGCGCCCGGAAGAAAGCCGTTCGGTTGCGCTTTGAAGAAGAACAGGTAAAGAAGCCCTCTCGGATGATTCATCCAACGGAGCGCACAGTTGGCAAAGTCCATGACCAGCTTCACCGGCAGCTTTCAGAGGCCAATGAGGATGACAATTCCGCGATGGACGCTGTTCTCCAGGGCGATCAGTTGAGCGAATCTGCCCTGCAAATGGGCGAGCATGCCTATTATGCGCATAAGCTCCGCCCCTACAGAAAAGCTGAACAGGCGGAGAAGGCACTCGATCAGGCTAATATTCGGTATCTGCAAGCAAAGCAGCGAGACGAATCCCCGCGCTTTAGCAGCAGTCCACTGTCACGCTGGCAGCAGAAGCGGGCGATTCGCAGAGAATACATGGCGGCAAAGGCCGGAAGGTCTTCCATGGGCGGGACGGAATACACCGCAAAGGCAGCGCAAAAGGCCGCTCACGGCACGGAGACTGCGACAAAAAAGATAGCCGACTATTTTGGAAAGCACCCTACGGCGCTGATGGTCATTCTGCTCGGTGCCATGCTTCTGGTTGTCATGAGCAGCCTGCAATCCTGTTCGCCGCTCGTCCAGTTCGTGCTGGAATCCATCGTGATCGGCACCTATCCTGCCGAGGATGACGACGTGCTTGCCGCCGAGCGTGCTTACGCGGCAAAAGAGCGAGAGCTTCAGGACGAGATGGAGCGCTATGAGCAATATCATCCCGGCTATGACGAGTACCATGTCGAGGCCGCGGAAATCTGGCATGACCCCTATGTGCTCATCGCCATCATTTCCGCGTACTTTGACGGGCAGGAATGGACTTTGGAATCCGTTTATCCTGTGATCGAGAAATACTTCAATCTGCAATATGTCGTCACACAGACCATTACGACGGAAACCAGATACCGCACGGAACCGACAACCGGCACGCAGATCGTGACCGACCCGGTAACGGGTGAGCAGCACACTGAGTCGTATACCTATGGCGTGCAGGTGCCGTATACTTACAGCATCTGCAACGTTAAGCTGGAAAACAAGAATCTCTCCCATTTGCCTGTGGTCAGCATGAGCCATCATACGATGGGCATGTATGCGCTGTACATGGCCTCTCACGGCAATATGGAGGGTATATTCTCCGGCAACCCGCACGCTGTTCCCCTCAAAGACCCCATGCTCTACGACATCCCGCAGGAGACCCTGGATGCCGATCCCAGCTTTGCCGCGCTCATGGAAGAAGCGACCAAGTACATTGGCTACCCCTATGTCTGGGGCGGAGCCTCCCCGGAAACGTCCTTCGACTGCTCTGGTTTTGTCAGCTATGTGTTTTCCAACAGCGGTGTCTACAATACCGGACGCCTTGGAGCCAAGGGGCTGCGTAGCCTGTGCCGCGATGTGCCAGAGGAACAGGCAAAGCCGGGAGACATCGTGTTCTTTGACGGCACGATGGGCGAGGATGTCGCAGGCATTACCCACTGCGGCATTTATGTGGGCAATCACAAAATGCTGCACTGCGGAAGTCCCATCGGTTATGCCGACCTCACTGATTCCTACTGGCAAACGCACTTCCATTCGTTCGGGCGGGTTCCGAACTGACCACCAACCACAGGGGCCTTGCAAATCGCAGGGCTCCTTTTTCATGCCTATCACTGAAAGGAGTATCCCCATGATGATGAATCGAAACAGCACCAACCAGACCATTTCCACTTCAAAGCAGATCATCGCCGCCATCCTGGCGTTTATCCTGATGTCGGTGTTTCTTCCCGTTTTGAGCGCCCACGCAGAGGCAACTGAAAGCGAAGTCGACTTCGCATCCACTTTCGATATGGATGGGTGGAACGGCGAGGATGTGATTCTGGAAGATCCGCAGTATTTTCTGGATATCGAGGAAGAGCCGGATGAAGCCATTCCCGTGATTACCTCGGCCAGCAAGTCCAACGTGAAGATTGGCGGGGTCAAGTCGAAACACAAGCTGGTCAGTTACACCATTCCGGAACAGCTTCTGGAGGCCGATCCTAACTTCCTTGCGCTGATGATTGAGGCCGAGAAGTATATCGGCTACCCCTATGTGTACGGTGCCAGCAACCCCGACATCGGCTTTGATTGCTCTGGCTTCGTCTGCTGGGTATTCAATCACTCCGGTCTGGGCGATATTGGCCGGTTGGGTGCCAATGGGCTTTACTCCCTGTGCAGTGATGTCAGCAAGGACGATGCGCGTCCCGGTGATCTCGTGTTCTTTGAAAAGACCATGGGAGCCGATGTCAAGGGCATCACCCATGTAGGCATCTATGTAGGCAGCAATATGATGATCCATGCAGGCGACCCGGTAGGCTTTGCTGACCTCAAGAGCAGCAAATGGTCGAAGCGGCTTTATGGATTCGGTCGCCTGCCGATTGATTGAGGTGAATAACTTGAACGATAAGAAAAAGAAACGATACCCCACTGACCGGCTGAAGCTCCACGCGCTCCTTGAGAAAAAGGAGCAAGACCTGATCGAGCTGCAAGAGGAAGTCGAGGAGCTGCGCCGTCTGGTGAAGCAGGCTGACCACACTGCGATTCACGCGACGGCAGACATGTACAACGTCACGCCTGAGCAGCTAGCGGAAATCATGAAATCCATCTTTGGAGAAAAGCCGCTTCCTGAGCTGCCCAAGGATTTGACGGTTGCTTCTGGCGAGCCTGACATTCCTCATGGAGAGGAGGACGAATCCTGATGATAATGATGTATAAGCGCGTACTGCCCCAGCTTCTGGCCCTGCTGCTCCTGCTTCTGGCGATGGCAACGGCGTTCGGCTCGATTCGGGCCGTCGCAGAGGACGAACCCACGCCCGAACCCACGGCGATCCCGCAGGAGGCGGTTTCGCCGTACCGGATTGTCCTCACGGCACCTGGCGGCTGGTGCAGCAATCAGCAAGCTGTCATGAAGGTGTCCGTGACGGACAAAAACAGTCTTGGCTGGCACAAAATCGAATACCGCATGAATGACGGCGGCTGGATTGACTGTGAAAATGAGTTCGTGGGCGGCTATGCCGAATTGAGCCTTCAGGCGAATGGTGTTTTTACGCTCCGCATGACCGATCCTCACGGCCATCAGTTTGAGGAAAGCACCGAGGTAAAGTGCATTGACCTGACCGCGCCGGTCATCTCCGCGTCCATCAACGGCACGATGCTCCAGGTCGATGCGAAGGACGATCTGTCCGGTGTCGCCGGGGTGCAGGTCAACAGTATGCTGTTTACCGCGCTGACCAATGGCGCGCTGAACGTGGAGCTGGATCAGAACATGAATCAGTTCGAGAAGCTGGCCGTTCGCGCGTTTGACTACGCGGGCAATTTCTCCGAGCCGGTTTCGCTGGACAATCCGCACTATGTCAAGCCGCCTGAGCCGACACCTATGCCTACAGCCACAGCAAAGCCCACGAAGAAGCCCGCCAGCGCCGACAACGAAGCAGTAAGCACGCCCAGCGCTGCCCCTGCTGTTACGCCATCTCCCACGCAAAACCGCCACCAGGGGCTGGGCAGCTCCCTGATTTATGTCCAGGATGAGCCTGATCCAACGCCCGAACCAACCGCCGCGCCTACGCCGGAGCCGATCATCAAGACCGAGTATATCACCATCGGCCCGGGGATGCCCTATCAGGCGGACGGCAACGCGCATACGCTGGATGTATTGTACTCGGCTGCGACAAATAAACAGTTTATCACGCTCCAGACCAAGAGCGGCAACACGTTCTATCTGGTGATTGATTACGACAAGCCGATTGACGAGGAAGCAGAGCTATATGAAACCTACTTTCTCAATCTGGTGGATGAGCGCGATCTGCTGGCGCTCATGTCGGACGAAGAAAAAGAGGCCGTACCCACTCCCACGCCGGAGATCATCTATGTGACGCCTGAACCCACAGCGGTTCCCATCGCCACCGCGCCGCCAGCACAGGCTGATACGCCGCAAACCGCTCCTGATCGGATGACAGCACTCATCGCGTTAGTGGCTATCGTAGCCATCGGCGGCGTTAGCGCTGCCGTCTTTTTCAGCAGTAAAAAGCGTTCCGCTGCTCACTGCCCTGACAACGACTTCGACATGGGCGATGATGAGGACGAAGACGAACAGGAAAACGAAGCGTAAGACAGCCCTGCGGAGTCCTCAAACTCCGCAGGGTTTATACATGGAGGAAACCATATGGAATTGATCATTACCGAAAAGGCAAGCGTCGCGCGGACGATTGCCTCCGTCCTGAACGTAACTGAACGCGCAGACGGGTATCTGCGCGGCAGGGACACGCTCATCAGCTGGTGCATCGGACACCTGGTTGAGCTGGCGCTGCCCGAAGCCTATGACCCCAAGTATGTGCGCTGGCGCTACAAGGATTTGCCGATTCTCCCGGCACAGTGGCAGTACAACGTATCCGAAGCAACGAAGAAGCAGTTCGGCATCCTCAAGTCGCTCATGAACGATGAGCGCGTGACCGGAATCATCTGCGCCACCGATGCAGGACGCGAGGGCGAGCTGATTTTCCGCCTCGTCTATGAAAAGGCAGGCTGCCAAAAGCCTGTGCGCCGGTTGTGGATTTCTTCGATGGAAGAAAGCGCAATCAGGGACGGCCTTCGCAGCATGAAGTCTATGTCTGACTACGACAATCTGTATCGGGCGGCGCTCTGCCGGTCGCAGGCCGACTGGCTCATCGGCATGAATGCGACGCGCCTGTACTCTCTGTTGTACGGCCCCACGCTGCATGTTGGGCGCGTGATGACTCCTACGCTGGCCATGCTCTCCGCGCGCGAAGCGGCGATCAGCGATTTCAAGCCGGAGAGCTTCTATACGGTCAAGCTGGATACCGGACGCGGCGTGGTCGCACAGTCGGAACGCTATGCTGATCTGAACGACGCGCGTCGGCTGGCGGATTCCTGCAACCACAATCCGGCGGTTGTCACCCGCGTCGAGCATAAGCAGCGAAGCGAAAACGCTCCCGCGCTGTATGACCTGACGGCGCTTCAGCGCGACGCCAACAAGCTCTTTGGATATACGGCCCAGCAGACGATGGAGTATGCGCAGGGGTTGTATGAAAAGAAGCTGCTGACCTATCCTCGCTCCGACAGCCGCCACCTGACGCACGACATGGAGCCTAGCCTCCGCGAGCTGGCGGCAAGGGTTTGCGGCGCATTGCCGTTTGCCGATAGCCTCGAGCCGGCTGTGCATCCCGAGCAGGTGATTGACGACAGCAAGGTGACAGACCATCACGCGCTGATTCCCACTGTGACCATGCCCGGGCAGACTTCGGCCATCGACGCACTCACAACCGGCGAACGCGATCTGCTGCATCTGGTGTGTACCCGCATGCTCTGCGCGCTGGATGACCCCTTCCTTTACGACGAGACCATCCTGCACATCGAGTGCGCGGGTCACAATTTCACGCTCAAGGGCAGGAAGGTTCTGCAAATGGGCTGGAAACGCATCTGGTATGCGTTCCGAGGCAGTCTCGGCGGGCGGCTGGCGGACGAGGATGCAAGCAGCGAACCCTCTATTCCGGAGGAAATGACCGAGGGCTTTGAATTTCCCTTCCCGCAGGCAGCGGTTGCCGAAGGAAAGACCACACCCCCTGGCCATCACACGGAAGCCTCCATTCTTCATGCTATGGAAACCGCGGGCGCGAAGGATATGCCGGAGGACGCCGAACGCAGGGGCATCGGCACGCCAGCCACACGCGCCGCTATCCTGGAAAAGCTGATCGACACCAAGCTGGTAGAGCGCGTTGGCGATAGGCGCAAAAGGGTTCTTCTGCCGACAGACAAGGGCAAAGCGCTCATCGCCGTGCTGCCTGAAAAGCTCCGCTCCGCACAGCTGACCGCCGAGTGGGAACAGCGGCTGAAGCGCATTGAACAGGGGCTTGAGCAGCCCGAGGACTTCATGCGCGATATTCGTCAGATGGTCATTGACCTGACCCGTGATACCCGCCGTGCCGAAGACGCGGATCAGCTCTTTCCTCCGCTCCGTGAAAGAATCGGAAGCTGCCCGAAATGCGGCGCTGCCATTACCGAACGTCCCCAGGGCTTTATGTGCGAAAACCGCACCTGTGACTTTGCGCTCTGGAAGGATGGCGGCATTTTGAAAAATGCTGAAAAGCCTCTGACCTCCAGCGATATCCGTGAATTGCTTGAAAAGGGCGCAGTCAAAAAGACCGGCCTTCGCTCTGCCAAGACCCACACCAAATACGACGCCACGCTGCATTTGGACTATGGGGAAGATGGAAGGCCCCGGCTGCGCCCGACCTTTGACTGATGAAAGGAGTATTTACAATGAAGAAGTTTCTAGCTTCCCTGTTTGCGCTGATGATGATGCTCAGTGCCGCCCTGGCGGATGAACCCGCTATGATTGACGCCACCAACGCCCCGTCGATTCCCATCGGAACGCTCTCGGCCTCCCTTGTATCCTTCACCTCCAACCAGACCTATGCGGTATACTCTGCGCCGGACAGCAAGAGCATCCGGGGCGCGAAAAACCGTGCCCGCGTCAGCACCAATGGCTGGATTCAGGTGTTTGGCAGCGAGGGCGATTGGATTCTTGTACAGTACGATATTACCGACACGCACAATCGAATCGGATACATCTATAAGAACGCTCTGCCTGCTGATGTGACCGTCCCCGAGCTGAATCTGACAAACGTGCCTGCGATCGTGCATTACGATGTGGAGGTAACGGATGATCCGCTCGTAAGCCGCACAGCCCTGTCAAAGCTGCCGGAGAACACCAAGGTAATCTGCCTGGGGAGTATGGGCGAATGGACTTACATCGAGGCCGAGGAAAACGGCGTTCGTTTCCGAGGCTTTGTCCCCACTGCCTGTCTGTATGCAACCGTGACCGATATGAGCGAAGCCAATCGCGCCATCGTCGGCAGTTGGAAGCTCTATGCCGGAAGCTCGATCAATGCGAGCCGCATCACTTTCCGGGAGGATGGCACCATGACCGGCAGAACGCAGCTTGAAAGCGGGCGTGAGCTGGAATGGTCTGGCACCTGGTCTATCGACTTCTACGACACAAAGCGTGATCGCTACTGGAATGAATCCGAATTTGAACTGACGCTGGCGCGCGGAAATTCCGTTGAGCAGTACGGACTGCGCATTTGCCGTCAGGCGACGGAAGGCAGCAAAGCGCAGTATTCGCTGATTATTTCCGACGGTGCAAAGATCAGCGACATGGTGATGTGCGAATAATCCCTTTACCCCGAGCGCCGGCAGCAGTGTCGGCGCTCCTTCTCTCTCAGGAGGTGATCTTATGCCCGTAAATCTCCACTCCGACACGCAGGAGCATACGGGAAAAAGCGATGCGTCTGCCAAGACCCGTCGCAACACATATGCCCTTTATCAGTTAAAGCCCGATCCCCAATACCATGAACTGCGCTATTCCAGCCTGTCCGAGCTGCAAAGTGCCGCAGATCACATGTTCAGCGATGTCCAGCATATTGTCCAAGCCTCAGAGGGCCTGCTGTTCCCGAGCAAGGCTGCTGTGGAGACGTACCTGGAAAGCAAGGGCTTGAGCACGGTTGCCTGCGCCGACCCGACATCCATCCATGTGGAAAATGAGGCCTTTCAGTCCGCGACCATCCATTTGGCCTGTGGGGATGGCGGATGCTGGATTGAAAGCTGTGAACAGGTTCCGTCTATTCAGACTGTGACGGAGAAACGCTATCATCTGGTGTATACCGGTGACTTGCCGGATGATTGTGTTTCACTTGAAGAACCTGATGCGCTCCTTGAAGACCTGTTTTTTCGCTTCAATAGCTGTCATCCCAAAGACTTTCATGGGCGCAGCATGAGTGTGAGTGACGTGGTAGCTCTGACAGTCAATGGACAAACCAGCTGTTACTATACGAACAGCATTAGCTTTATCAAGCTGCCGTCGTTCCTCTCTCCGGAGAATTCTCTGCGCAACACAGAGATGCTCATGGAAGACGATTACAACATGATCGACGGCATCCTCAACAACGGCTTGAAACCAGCCGAACATGAAACTTCCACACCCGGCAGGTCCAAGAAGACTGATGACGAGCGCAGGCTCAAGCACAGAAAACACAGGGATACCCCTGAACGATAAACCGGGAGGTGCCTATGATTCAATCCATCCAAGACTACGAAAACTGGCGCGACCGTCAGTACGACCTGCCCGAACCGGACAGCACAACGCCTGATGAACACGCGACCTATGCCTATTCCCACGACTATCCCGATGATACCAAGCTGGAATACGTCAGAGACGGCGAACACGCCGAGCTGCGTCTGTCCTTCACCTCGGAAGACCCGGACACCGGTGTTGAGGAAATGCTGCTTGGCAGTGACAACGGCGAATCCTTGCCGGAACTGGCCTCCGACCTTCGCGCCGACATATCCTCCTATCTGGACGCGCAGGACACCTCGTCTTTCTTCGAGCAGCAGGGGATTCCACAAGCGCCTGGTGACAGGGCGGCTCAATGGGATGATTTCACCCGCACCGCACTCTATGCCTTCGAGGCTATTCTGAAGGATGTAGAGCGCGGCATGGATACACAGCTCACATGGAAGCCCATCGAATCGGACAAGCGGGATTGGCTCTATTCTGCGCGTGATAAGCAGGACGCGGAACGCAGCTGTATCGGCCACCTGCGCGGAGATTTTGGCCGCGATGACAATGAATTCTGGACAAGCTGGTTTGATCACCAGATAGGTTTGAAAACTGTATCATTCCGGGATGAGCTGCAAGCGGTGGTCAATGGTTTTCACGAGGAAGGCGGACTCTTGCAGAGCTTTTCCAGCATGAGCAAGCTGTGCCGGAACGGTCTTCCCTGCGATACCAGCTATGGCTTTCATGCCGAGTCCCAGCATTACGAATACTGTCTGCGCTGTACGCCGCGCCGTGGAGATTACAACTTCTACCTCTACTGCTACGACAAAAGCGCCCAGCGGGTGCTTGCCCCCAAACAAGCTGCGGTGCAGCAGCCACCTGCGCATACCAAACCCAAATGCAAGACCAATGAAAAGGAGCGATAAAATGATGTACTTGATTGAACTGATGAATGCCCGTCATATGTCCCGTACCGATCTGAGCGACCTGAGCGGCGTGCCCGAATCCACGCTGCGCGACATTCTGACCGGCAAGGCACAGCTTGACCGCTGTGAGGCGGCGACGCTGTACAGCATCGCGGAGGCGCTGGATGTTTCCATCGAAGACATCCTGCTCAGCTATTGGGATGAGCTTGAGGAAGCCAACGCGCCTGATACCTTCGCCGTCCATGAGGAGGGCACCCTCATGCCCTTCTATCTGCTGGTTGACGCCACCCTGAGCAAGCTGCACAAGGAGGGTGATCTGGCCGTTATTAGACACATTCGTGCAAACGAATGGATTGAACAGTTTTGGGATGGCGGGCTGTATCGGGCAGCGCTGTTCCTGCTCGGCCTGACGGACTATCTGTGCAGGAGAAACGGTGTCAAGCCAGATTCCAAGTTTGACGCCTGCCGAAATGCGCGTCTGGACAGGGCGGTGTATGCTCTGCGGACGCTGGAAGAAAACGACGACGCCTGCGCCTTTGAGGAAGCCCGCTGCTATGCCGAGAACAATGCGATTCCCGAGCTTACGCGCTTCAATATCTACATGACGGAGGACGACATTCGCCAAATGGCGTGATGCTCCTCCGGCTCGGACGTGATTGTCCGGCCGGAGAATCGAGGTACTATGACTGAAAAACAGATACTCAAAAGCATCAAGGCGCTGGCTGCCGGTGAATGCGCGAACTATCACGGCGGCTTCTGTGCCGAAACCGACCGGCGCTGCCATCTGATCAACCCGAAATATGATTCCATCCGGGATGGCATGATCGACTGTGACTATTTTCTGGAGTGCGTTCTGCCCGCCAACTGGGAATTGAGCGATCTTGTCTCCTATGCGCTGTGGTATGACGAGGCGGAGGACGATGACCTGCCATCCAACATGAAGCGCTGCGAGGTATGCAAAGCCCTCTTTGTGCCTGCCAACGCCCGACAAAAGTATTGTAAGGGGTGTGCCGCCAAAGTGAATCGTGATCAAACGAGGGAACGGATGTATCTTCAGCGGCGAAATGTTTGATTTGAAGCCCTGTTTGGGGTCGAAAAAGCCTTGCAGCGCAACGCTTTTGAAAAACCAAAAACGCCTATTTTCGAGCAGGACGACCCGTTGATCGTCCTTGCTCGTTTTTCCTTTTGAAATCAAACGTTGGAGGTTAGAGGATTCATGAATCTTTATTTCTCGACTGAGGAAATCAATCTGCTTTGCATCTATGATGCCGGTGATCGGCGCAAAACCATCCGGTCGCTGCGCAACATGAAGCGCTATCTCATGTATGACGAAGACGAGCTTCGTTCCCTGACGGAAGGCGCAATCTCGAAGCTGAAAAACATGACGGATGCTGAATTCGATGAGCTGATCCGCGAAAACACATCGGATTTTTTCGACTTGGATTGACGGAACACGACTAATGGACAGGAGGACTCCCTATGGCAACGAAAGCACAGGTTTACGCAACGCTGGCTGATGATACCGCCCGAAAGATCACCGGCGATTACCTCGATTGGGCGGCATTTCTGGATACATCATCCAGATTGTACAAGTACCCTTTTCACGATCAACTGCTGATCTATGCCCAGCGCCCGGATGCGACGGCCTGTGCCGAGTACGATATTTGGAATGATACGATGCGACGTTATATCCGGCGTGGCTCCAAGGGCATCGCGCTGCTCTCTCCTGGGCCTGGTGGCATGTCTGTCCGGTATGTCTTTGACGTATCGGATACCGGCGAACGCCGCGGCTCCCGAAGGGTTGAACCCTGGGTGCTGGCAGAAGGCAATATGGAGCCTGTCAAGCAGATGCTGGAAAACGCGTACTACGCTGACGCCTCCATGCCCTTATCCGGCCAGATCGGCCAGATCGCAACGCAGCAGGCGTTAGCCTATTGGCGCGAGCATAGGCGGGACATCATCGACAGCGTTGACGGTTCGTATCTTTCGGAGTACGATGAATTCAACATCGGGGCTTCCTTCCGGAAAGCCGCCGCTGCCAGCATCTCCTACAGCCTCCAGGCGCGCTGCGGACTGGAGCCGGAGCTTTTCCGGGAGGATTTCACCGAGGTGCTTGACTGGAACACACCCGCAACTGTGGCGGAGCTTGGCAAAGCAGTTAGCGAGATTTCAGGCCAGGTGCTGCGCCAAATCGAAAAGACCATCCGACAAGTGGAAAGGAGTATGGAGCATGAGCGAACTGATTTACAGGAAGAACGGGGACTATCTGCTGCCCGACCTGGGTCTGACCGAAGCGGAACGCAAGCCGCTGGGCAAGTACGGGAGGATGCGGCAGCGCTACCTGGAGGAGAGCCGTCCGGGCCTGTATACGAGGCTGCTCCTCAGCGGCAACCTGATGACGCACCTTCAGGAGATCGAGGAGACGGCCCAGAACCGTCTGGACAACCTGATGAACCATCTGACGAAGGAAGCGGGCGTGACGGAGGAACTCAAAGCCCAGAATCAGATGGCGTGGGTGGGCCTGATGAACAACTGCAAGGCGCAAGCGGAAGAGATGATCCTGTCGGAGCTGATTTACGCCTGACGGACTATGAGCCGCAGCAAGAGCAACTGAGCTTCATCCTTCCAACGGAATCGGAACAAATTCAGATCATTGACAGCATGGAAGCGGAGAGCATCGGAATGATGCCCTTCGCTTCTTTGGTTTCCCAGGAAGTCGTGGATGAATTCCTGCGCGTCGGCGGCAATTCGGACGATCTCAGGCTGGTCATCGGCACGGCCATTATGAAGCAGCTTTCCACTGAATCCGTTGCGGACTACATGTGCCGGAGCTTTCATGGTGGAAACGGCCTGAAGGTAGATGGCAGGCAGTACAGCGCCTGGTACGATGAGGATGGTATTCACTTTTCGCTGGGAAAATCTGCCCGATACGTAACCATGGCGCAGACCCTATCGTGGGAGGATGCCGCCAAACGGGTCGGAGAACTCATGAAATCAGGACAATACATGAGCATGATGGAGCTTGCTGCTGCCCCTGCGCATGAGCGCGCTGCACTATCCCAGAGCTTGTGGTATATGTACAGCGAGACGGCACCGGAAGCTCAAGGCTTTTTCCCTTCCATTGAAGCGATTCACGGCGGCGGCTTTCCTGAAGAAACCAGCCGTTTGGCTGATCGGCTTGCAGACCCGCAATTTCTATCTACCCTCACTGCTGAGGTAGAGCGCTTTGCAGGGGCATACGAAGATAATCACGATCTGATGCGGTTCCACTACCATCGCCCCGAACAGGTCTTACAGGCATTGAAGGAGCTGACGCTCCCTCGTAGGGAGTACGATTCCCTGCTGACGGAGGTCTCGCGTCCCGATGGTTTCATTACAGAGGATGAGCTTGGCGCTTTTCTTTCGTCTGGGAGCAGCATGGAGGGTGGAAAGGATCGGATTTACCGTTACTTTACGGATATTCCCGCCCATTCCACGAAGGAAAAAGCGGATTTCCTCAAGTGTGAATACGGCATTGGCGGGCGTTCACACGCACTTTCGAGGAGCGATGGCAGTTCGGAGAGCCACGACAGCAAGGGCATTAAGCTCACGAAAAAAGGCTGTCCTGAGGTTCATCTGAACTGGAACGAGGCAGCCAAGCGAATTGATAGGCTCGTCAGTCTGCATCGGTATCTGACGCCAGAAGAAAAAGCTCAGTTTCAGCAAAGTGCCCAGCGCAATTCCCTCTTTGACACCTACAAGGTGGTCAAGGAAAGCCACCCCGACGATATGGTGCTGTTTCGGGTGGGTGAATTCTATGAATTATACGGCGAGGATGCTCGGACTGCCGCCTCTATGCTGGGGCTGACGCTGACCTCCCGCCTTGTTCCCGGAGCGGGGCGAGTGGATATGTGCGGTATTCCCGCCCACCAACTGGAGCAGTATGTAGAGCAGCTCCGGGACAAATATGATGTGACGATCTCCGCTGTTGACTGGGACAGCCAGGAGCGCCGTGTGTCATCCCGTCCATCGATTGACCATGAGGCGGAACGAGACATTGACGCCTACGAAGCCGAATTCGGGGCAGACGGCACACGGGTCTTTGGGAGCAGCACAATAAGGTCGGAAGATACATCCACGCCGTCTCGTACTGAGATCACCCAGGCAGACATTGACGCGGCCATCCAGGAATGGAACGGCGATACATCAAGCAAGCGCGCCGTTGTGCGCCGACTGCGGGAAGGGGCTTCCCGCGCAGATATGCTCCATGTGCTCCGGGAGGAGTACGGCGATGATCTTCCATCGTTCCCGGTCAATGGCGTAAGTGGTGCGGGGGACATTCCCTGGGAGGAAATCCTCGACCGTGTGCTTAATTTGATTGAAGAAGATCGTTTTTTTACTGTAGAAGAACAGGACGCTCTGGAGGACATTGACCCCGTTTATATCCGAGAACGGCTGGCCGAATCCGGCATTGAAGGCGGAAAAGTCGTTGACCAGGAGAAGTTTGCCCAAAATCCGTTCATCCGGCAGGTTGAGCAGACTGTTGCCCAGATTATTCAGGAGGAGGCCGAACTAGAAGAATCGGAACAATCGCAAGGCACTTCGCCAACGGTACGGGAAGTTTACGAGCAGTTTCTACCTATTGTTAAGAGCCTTGTATTGGAAGATGAGGCTTATCAAAATGCCTGCAAAAATTCGGACAGGGAGAACGCTTATCTGGAAGGAGAAGCTGCTATTAAGCGAGTCGTGGCCACGATTCAGGATGCCCGCTTTATTGATCTGTACTATGGACTGGACAACTTTCACAACAGACTGCATAGCGACATTATACAAGCCACCTACCCTGAATTGTCTCAGCCTTTGCCGGATTTGACTGAACAACCTACCGTCCAGGCACCCGCCTATCAGGTGGGCGATACGGTTTATCTGGAAGATGGGAAACCTTTTATCATCGAGCGAATCAGCCCGTTGGGCATCGAGCTGCGCGACCCGTCGCTGACTTATCCCATTCTCCGGGCAGAAAGTCAGGAGAGTTTTGCCCGGCTCATGGAGCGATATCCGCAGCCTCAGAAGCAGCCGGAAATCACCTCCGAAACGGTCGCTGTTTACCCCGCCAAACAGAACGGCCTGCCCTATGATATCGTCATTGAGCGGATGCACACAGCACCCCAGAAGGAACGCCCTGAGCAGTCCACCACGCAGAACTTTCGTATCACCGACAACCACTTGGGCGAGGGCGGCGCGAAAACCAAGTTTGGCTACAATATCGCGGCTATTCGCACGCTCAAGCAAATCGAGGCCGAAGGACGAACAGCGACGCCAGATGAGCAAGAGGTGCTGTCTCGATATGTGGGCTGGGGTGGTCTGGCGGATGCCTTTGACGCAAGCAAGCCCGCGTGGACAGACGAATACCGGCAGCTCGCCGCAATCCTGACCCCGCAAGAATACGAAGCGGCCCGCGCCTCCACACTCAACAGTCACTATACCAGTCCCACCGTGATTCAGGCTATCTATGATGCGGTGGGCAATATGGGCTTTACTTCTGGAAATATTCTGGAGCCGTCTATGGGCGTGGGCAACTTCTTCGGAATGCTCCCGGAAGCTATGCAAAGCAGCCGTCTGTACGGCGTAGAGCTGGACGGCATCACCGGACGCATCGCCCAGCAGCTCTATCCCAAGGCGAATATCACGGTCGCGGGCTTTGAAACCACGGACAGACGGGACTTCTTTGACATCGCCATCGGCAACGTGCCATTCGGCAACTACAAGGTCAACGACCGGGCTTATAACAAGCTCGGTTTTTCTATTCACAACTACTTTTTCGCCAAGGCCATTGACCAGGTGCGTCCCGGCGGCGTGATTGCCTTTGTCACTTCCCGCTATACCCTCGATCAACAGTCCCCGGAGGTTCGCAAGTACATCGCCCAGCGCGCGGAGCTGCTGGGCGCGATTCGCCTGCCGAACAACGCTTTCCGCGCCAATGCCGGAACGGATGTCGTCTCGGACATCATCTTCCTCCAAAAACGGGATCATCCGATTGACATCGAACCTGATTGGGTGCATCTCGGCCAGAACAAGGATGGTTTTTCCATCAACAGTTACTTTGTCGATCATCCGGAGATGATTCTGGGCATTCAGAGCAGGGAAAACACGCAGTATGGCCGTCAGGATTTCACGGTTCTTCCCGTTGAGGGAGCAAGTCTCGCGGATCAGCTGCATGAGGCCATCCAGCATATCCATGGCAACTACCAGGAAGCGGCACTGCCCGACCTCGGTGAAAACGAAGCAATCGACGAGTCCATTCCCGCCGATCCCAATGTACGCAATTTCTCGTATGCCGTCGTGGATGGCCAGGTCTACTACCGGGAAAACAGCCGAATGGTCAGGCCAAGCCTGAACCAGACTGCCCAGGAGCGCGTGAAAGGCATGGTTGAACTGCGCGATCAGGTGCATCGGCTGATTGACGCACAGCTCGACGAACACAGCGATGAAGAGATCGCCGTCATGCAGCAGGAGCTGAACCGGACGTATGATGCGTATTCAGCAAAATATGGCCTCATCAACGACCGCGCCAACCGCCTGGCCTTTTCGGACGATTCCTCGTATTATCTGCTCTGTTCGCTTGAGATTCTGGATGAGGAGCATCGCCTCAAAGGCAAGGCGGACATGTTTACCAAGCGGACGATCAGGCAGAGACACAGTATCGACCATGCGGACACAGCTTCCGACGCGCTGGCTGTGTCCATCGGGGAGCGGGCAAAGGTCGATCTCCCCTTTATGTCGCGGCTGACAGGCAAGGACGAAAAACAGCTTGCCGAAGAGCTCACCGGCGTGATCTACCGCATCCCCGGTACGGATGCGCAATATGTCACGGCAGATGAATACCTTTCGGGCAATGTACGTCAAAAGCTGCGCGAAGCAAAGCTGGCAGCGCAGTCTGACGCTTCCTTCCAGACCAACGTGACGGCGCTCACTGCCGCCCAGCCCAAAGACCTGGAGGCATCGGAGATCGACGTCAGGCTCGGCGCGACGTGGATTTCGCCGGACTATATTCAGGATTTCATGTATGAGTTGCTCAATACGCCATACTACCAGCGCCGTGCGATTGACGTGCATTTTTCGCCCCATACCGCCGAGTGGCGCATCAACGGCAAAACGGTTGTTTCGCGCAGCAACGTCGCCGCGTATGCTTCCTACGGCACAGACCGGGCGAATGCGTATAAGCTCTTAGAAGATGCGCTGAATCTGCGAGATACGCGCATCTTTGACACCATTCAGAATGCGGATGGCAAGGAGCAGCGCGTACTGAACCAGAAAGCCACTACCCTTGCCCAACAAAAGCAACAGGCCATTAAAGACGCTTTCCGTGAGTGGATATGGAAACAGCCGACCCGGAGAGAAACGCTTGTGAAGGAGTACAACGAGCGATTCAACTCGATCAGGCCCCGTGCGTATGACGGACAGCATATCGTATTTTCCGGCATGAACCCGGAAATCACGCTCCGCGAGCATCAGCGGAGTGCCGTCGCTCACATCCTGTATGGCGGCAATACATTGCTTGCACACCAGGTAGGGGCAGGGAAGACGTTCGAGATGGTCGCCGCGGCAATGGAAAGCAAGAGACTGGGCCTCTGCCAAAAGAGCATGTTCGTCGTGCCGAATCACTTGACGGAGCAGTGGGCTTCTGAATTCCTGCGTCTCTATCCTTCCGCAAGGATTCTGGTCACAACAAAAAAAGATTTTGAAACGAGCAACCGCAAGAAATTCTGTGCGCGTATCGCTACCGGGGACTATGACGCGGTCATCATCGGCCACTCCCAGTTTGAAAAAATCCCCGTCTCCCATGAACGTCAGGAACAGCTGCTTCAGGATCAGATTGACGAAATCATGATGGGCATCACGGAACTCAAGGAGAGCAACGGAGAGCGTTTTTCAATCAAGCAATTGGAGAAGTCCAAAAAGCAGCTGGAAATCAAGCTCCAGAAGCTGAAAGCGGAGGAGAGGAAGGACGATGTTGTAACCTTTGAACAGCTCGGTGTAGATCGGCTCTACGTGGACGAGGCACACTCCTACAAAAACCTCTTTCTGTACACCAAGATGCGCAATGTTGCCGGCATCTCCGCTACGGAAGCACAGAAATCCTCTGATATGTTCATGAAGTGCCGGTACATGGATCAATTAACCGGCGGGCGAGGCGTAATCTTCGCGACAGGCACGCCTGTCTCCAACAGCATGACGGAATTGTATGTGCGCCCGTAAGGGTATATATCAAAAACCGCCTTTAGCAAGCGGCAGGTAAAAATATCAGGAAAGGAAGGTGAAAATAGCAACCTGTCATCCCGCGACTTATCCGGACGGGGAAACCCAATGGGGAGTGCAGCATGTCGCTGACCGCATAAAGCGGCTGGTATGCAGCGGTGAATAAAGTTTCTAAATGACCGCTGTGTATGGGGATGAAAATTTGTGTATGAGGTTGAAAGCGAAACTGCCTAAACGATAGCCAGAGCTTGGACCCATCGTGTGTCTCCGTGCGAAAGGAACTGAAACGCACGGCATTCCGGCGGTTGTCATGTGTATAGGGACAACCGTGGGATATTCGGAATGAAGCGCCTCCGGATAGAGGGAAATGGCGAACATCGCAACCGACAACACAAAACGCTAATGTTTGATATATGCTACCGGGGATTACCTAAACCCACAGCCAGTGGGCAAGGTAACACAGCTTCCATAGTAGTCCGCTAACCCTGAACCGACAGGGAAAGCCGTAAAAACGGATGCAGGTAATTCTGCTACATGGCGAAGGGAAGCAGTTTGTTTCTTCAATACTAAATGAAAGGATGGTGCGTGAGGCACTATGAGAAATCCAACTGATGTGTTGAATAGTTTAAGCGATAAATCGAAGAATCCCGAGTACAGGTTTCAGCGTCTTTACCGAAATCTGTATAATCCCGACTTCTATCTGCTCGCCTACAAGAATATCTACGCAAACGGCGGCAGTATGACACCGGGAGTAAACGGCATCACCATCGACGGTATGAGCAGTCAGAGAATTGCAAAGCTGATAGAATCCCTGAAAGACCGCTCCTACCAGCCTAATCCTGCCCGCCGCACTTATATCGCCAAGAAAAACAACCCGGCGAAAAAGCGACCGCTTGGCATTCCATCCGGGGATGACAAGTTAGTGCAGGAAGTTATCCGAATGCTGCTGGAAAGCATCTACGAACCCAACTTTTCAGACGCTTCTCATGGATTCAGACCCCAAAAGAGCTGCCATACTGCGCTCACGAAGATTCAAAAGACCTTCACAGGCGCAAAATGGTTTGTCGAGGGAGACATTAAAGCGTGCTTTGACAGCTTTGACCACCATGTACTGATCGACATCCTGCGTAAAAGAATTGACGATGAGGCGTTCATCAGCCTCATGTGGAAATTCCTGAAAGCCGGATATATGGAGCAATGGCAATACCACATGACCTATTCCGGTACGCCGCAGGGGTCGGGAATGAGCCCAATTCTTGCAAATATCTACCTCAATGAGCTCGACAGATATATGGGGGAATACAAAGCAAGGTTCTACAAGCCGACACGCACGGCAAACCCCGCTCATCGTAATATGGCATCGAAGATATTCTACTACAAAGCCAAGAACGACAAGGTTTGGGATGACTTAAGCGTGGAGGAAAAGAAAGAGTGCGCCAGAACGCTCCGGCAGATGCGCTCCGAACAGCGAAAGCTTCCTACACATCCGGTGCAGGAGACAAGCTACAAGGCTATCCAGTATGTACGCTACGCAGACGATTTTATCGTGGGCGTAATTGGTAGTCATGAGGACGCAAAAAAGCTCAAACAAGACCTCACTGCGTTTCTGAAAGAGAAGCTTGGGCTTACCCTGTCCGCAGAAAAGACGAAGATTACAAATACTGCGGAAAACGCAAGATTTCTTGGCTACGATATATCCGTATCGCGCAGTCAGGACATCAAGCGTCTGAAAAACGGGAAACGCCAGCGGGTATACAGCGGTGTTGTTCAGCTCCGTATGCCGCTTGAAAAATGGACGGCTAAGCTGCTGGAATACGGCGCAATTCGCATTAAAAAGGATGAATCGGGTAAAGAGCGATGGAAAACCATGCCAAGAGGAAAACTCATTAACAGGACGGATATTGAGATACTCAGTCGCTACAATTCGGAGATACGAGGATTGTACAATTACTACGCAATAGCGGGCAATGTGTCAACCTTGAATCATTTCTCCAGCCGTATGAAATACAGTATGCTCAAGACCTTTGGTTCCAAATACCGCTGCAAGGTAAGGAAGATTAAGGAACGGTACGTCAAGAATGGCGAATTCACGGTTGCCTACAAGACCAAATCCGGCATGAAAGAATCTGTCTATTACCACGATGGCTTTAGAAAGAAAACGGAACCTGCATTGGGTCAAGTGGATATGCTGGACATCTACAAAAAGTATGACAAGCCCAACAGTCTGGCTATACGCCTCCACACTAACAAGTGTGAATTATGCGGGACGGACTGCGACGGACTTGAAATGCATCAGGTACGGCGGCTGAAAGATCTTAATGGGGAACAAGAATGGGAGCGTATCATGCTTCAGCGTCGGCGTAAAACGCTGGCGGTCTGCCCGTCCTGCCATATTGAGATTCACAATTCGATGAAGTCGTAAAACGATAACAAACGGAGAGCCGTGTGCATCGAGAGGTGCCCGCACGGTTCGGGAGGGAGTCGGTACTGCCGGCTTACCTCATACGATGCAGCGGTATCTGCAATATGCCGCGTTGCAACGTAGCGGCATGACCCATTTTGACGCCTGGGCATCCACCTTTGGCGAGACGGCGACGGCAATCGAATTGGCCCCTGAGGGTACTGGTTATCGGGCCAGAACAAGGTTCAGTAAATTTTTCAATCTCCCTGAACTCATGAACGTATTCAAGGAAGTCGCTGATATCAAAACGGCGGATCAGCTTCATTTGCCTACACCTGAAGCCCATTACGAGACCATCGCCGTCAAGCCCAGCCCGCAGCAGCAGGAGCTGGTGCAGGCCCTATCCGAACGCGCCGCGGCGGTTCATCAGAAACTCGTTGACCCCTCCGAGGACAACATGCTCAAGATCACGGGCGACGGGCGCAAGCTGGGCCTCGATCAGCGGCTCATCAATCCGCTACTGCCCGACGACCCGGACAGCAAGGTCAACGCCTGCGTGCGCAACATCTTCCGAATTTGGGATGAGAGCAAAGGGCAGAGGCTGACACAGTTGGTCTTTTGCGATATTTCAACGCCCAAGCCCGTTTCAGGCGACCAGATGTCGGAATTCAACGTCTATGACGACATCCGGGCCAAGCTGATCGCGCAGGGCGTCCCAAAGGAAGAAATCGCATTCATCCATGATGCGGATACGGAGGTAAAAAAGAAGGAACTGTTCGCTAAGGTTCGTTCTGGTCAGGTGCGCGTGCTCATGGGCAGTACCGCTAAAATGGGCGCGGGCACCAATGTTCAGGACAGGCTCATCGCCCAGCATGATCTGGATTGTCCCTGGCGTCCTGGTGATCTGGAGCAGCGTGCGGGTCGTATCGTCCGTCAGGGCAACCGCAATGAAAAAGTGTTCATCTATCGGTATGTGACAGAGGCCACCTTTGACGCCTACCTCTGGCAGACGGTCGAAAACAAACAAAAATTTATCTCGCAGATCATGACCAGCAAAAGCCCTGTTCGTTCCTGTGATGACATGGACGAAACCGCGCTTTCGTATGCTGAAATCAAGGCGCTGTGTGCCGGCGATCCCCGTATAAAAGAAAAGATGGATTTGGATGTGGATGTTGCGAGGCTGAAGCTGATGAAGGCCGATCATCTGAGTAAACAGTATCGGCTTGAGGATCAGCTGCTCAAGGATTTCCCGCAGGAAATCGAGCGCGATACCCAGCTGATTGCCGGCTTTGAAAAGGATATTGCCACGATTGAGGCGCATCCGCTTCCGCAGGAGGATTTTGTGGGCATGATGGTGGGCGGCAAACTGATTCTGGACAAGGAGGAAGCTGGCAAAGCCATTCTTGCGGCATGCAAGGAAGCCGCTAAGGGTATGGACGCCGAGTTTGGCTCCTATCGAGGATTGACGATGAGCATCTCTTATGATTCCTTCATTAACAAATTTCAGCTCATCCTTCATGGTTCCGTCTCCCACCGCATGGATGTTGGCAATGATGCAAGAGGCAACATCACCCGTCTTGACAACACCATCGCACAAATTCCAAAGCGTATGGAAGAAACGGCTGCGCGTCTTGCCGCCGTGCGCCAGCAGGTTGCCGACGCTAAAGAGGAAGCCGGCAAGCCGTTTCCTCAAGAGGATGAACTAAAAACCAAGAGCGCACGCCTGGCAGAGCTGAATGCAGCACTGGATATTGACAAAACGACTGCAACAAAGCAGCAGGAGAAGCCTCGTCGGGGCGAGGAACGATGAGCGGAAACGTCATTTTCTTTGCGAATCGAGGTGATCTATGAATCTGTTTGAGTCCGTAAAAAGCAGCATAACCACGCGAGAAGCTGCCGAGCACTACGGCATTCATGTTGGCAGGAGCGGCATGTGCCGATGCCCATTTCACAATGACAGGATACCCAGTATGAAGGCGGACGAACGCTTTCATTGCTTTGGATGTCAGGCGGATGGTGATGTCATCAGCTTCACCAGCCGCCTTTTCGATCTTTCTCCCAAAGACGCTGCGCTGAAACTGGCTTCGGATTTTGGCATTGCTTATGACGAGCACCTGCCTTTGTATATTGTCAGAAAGCATCCTGAAATCAGCAAAGAAGAAAGGTTCCAGCATCAGGCGTCCTACTGCTTCAGTGAACTGGCAGCTTACAGAAATCAGTTGGTGCAATGGCAGGAGCAGTATGCTCCGCAATCTCCAGACGACGACCTTCATCCCCGATTTCTGGAAGCGCTACATCATCTGGATGATGTAGAGTATCAGCTCGATGTGCTGCAATATGGAACAGATCAGGAAAGGCAGGAAGCCGTTCAGGAATACATGCAGAACCAAACAAACCCCCAGGAGGTAACGACTATGAGAAAAGACTTCGATCCTATCCCCGTATATTATGAAACCGCTGCCCATGCGCGCGAACATGGCGAACTCGATCTGTTTCGACTTTCACATCAAGAGAACATCGCCTGTAAAAGGGACATAGAGGATGCGATTGCCCGCCATTTTGACGGCATGCATCTGGACAATGAAGCGGTCATAGAAGTCCTCGACCAATACGGAGAGGAGCGCGTCTCCGTTGTGCTTGCGGCGACTGTTCAGATCAGAGGCTGGGATGGCCGCTTTTCTTCTTCCAACAAGGATTGGGCCTGTTCAGTCACTTTGCCGGAAGCGCAAGCAGCGAACGGCCTTGATCGCCGGGATGATTACACCGTGGCTTCTCATTCCACCGTTCTGGACGGTTTCATCCGGCTTGCCCGCAAAGAGATCAAGGAGCGAAGGCGATCTCTTAGCGAAGAAAAGAGCAGTCCGGCGACCATGCCTGAAACCAAAACACCCAAGCACAAATCCCACGACATGGAGAGATAGGTGATGAACTCAAATGGGTGAAAAGCGATTTGCGATATTGCTCACCGATACGCAGCATGTAAAGGTCTTGGTGTGTGATTTCCCAAAAGAGATACTGCTCGGTCGCATTCGAGAAACTGATGAATCTTCACGACGACAGCCTTGCAGAAAAGGCAGTATGGAGAGATAATCATGGTGGAAAAGGAAAAACGGCTGATCCAGCACAACTTCAAGACCACCGAAACTGAAGCGGAGATCATCAAGAAGAAGATGAAGTCCCTTGGTATCACGAACACGTCCGCCTTCCTTCGGTCGATGGTGCTCAATGGCTACATTCTAAAGCTGGATCTTCCGCAAATCCGCGAAATGATACGCCTGCTGAGCAACATGACCAACAATCTCAACCAGATTGCAAAGCGTATGAACGCTCATGGGCAAATCTACGAAACCGAAATCGACGAGATCATTCAGAAGCAGGATGAGCTATGGAAGATGATAAACCGGCTGCTGACCGTCTTGGAGCGAACAGCATAACGAGGAGGAACATCCCATGATCAAGACTACACTGCGAATCGCGCTGACCCCCGCCATCCTGATCGTCAGATTGCTGCTCGGACTGACCGCCTTCATTACGTCCATCGCTTCCTCGATCCTCGGTTTGACCGTATCCCTGTTTGCCCTCTTGTCCTTGGTTGAGTTCTTCATTGGATACTGGCAAAACGGTATTGCGTTCCTAGTGCTTGCGCTTCTGGTCAGTCCCATTGGACTGCCTGCTATCGCCAACCTGCTGCTGAACAGGCTGGATCACATGATCGGTTTCCTGGAAGGTCTTCTTTGCTAAAAGCACATCACGCGGCGATTTGTGTTCATCACAGATCGCCGCTTTTCATTTATACTGAGGAGGAGTTCATGGCAACAACCCGCATTATGTCGATGCACATCAACAAAGGAAAGACGATCTCGCAATGCTTGAAGGAGCGAGTTGAATATATCAAGAATCCGGATAAGACGGAGGGCGGCGAACTCATCTCATCCTACGCCTGTTCTCCCGAAACCGCTGACCACGAATTTCTGCTTGCGCGCAATGCGTATCTTGCCAATACCGGCAGACAGATTCATAATGAAGTGATCGCTTATCAGCTCCGCCAGTCCTTCAAGCCTGGCGAGGTTACGCCGGAGGAAGCGAATCAAATCGGATACGAGTTGGCCTCCGAATTGCTGAAGGGCGACTATGCGTTTATCGTAGCCACCCATACAGACCGCAAACACATTCATAATCATATTGCGTTTTGCTCGGTTTCGCTGGAATGCACGCACAAATTCAGAGATGTTATCCGTTCAGGAAAACTGGTGGCCGAGCTTAGCGACAAGATCTGCGAGGAGCATCGCCTATCCGTAATCAAGAACCCGCAGGACAAAACCGTTTCCTATGATAAGTGGCTGGGGAACAACGCAAAAACCAGCGGCCGCGATTGGCTGCGAATGACGATTGACGCTGCGCTGCGAATGCAGCCAGATGGATTTGATGCGCTAATGCAATTGCTTGAAGACGCCGGATGCTGGATTAAGCGAGGCGCTCAAATCAGCATCAAACCTCCCAATGGAAAGCGTTATGTTCGTCTGGATACGTTGGGAGCGGAGTATACAGAAGCTGCCCTGCGTTCTGCGCTTACCGGTCATCGTGTTCATATTCCCAAGGTACCAAGAAGTCAGTTCACGCCCAGTCAGGTGGAACTGCTGATTGACATTGAAGCAAAGCTCCGTGCAGGCAAAGGAAAAGGTTATCAGCGTTGGGCAGAAAGGCACAACACAGACGCCGTTGCCAAGTCGATGATCTATCTAAAGGAGCACCATATTTCTTCCTATGACGAGCTTGAGGAGAAATTGCGCTCCGCACTTGCCAGCCGAAATGCGCTCAAGGATAGAATCCGAACCGCTCAATCACAGATGACTGAGATTCGCAACCAGCGGAATGCGATTCTTAGTTACCGCAAAACCAAAGACATCTATACACAATATCGGGAATCGGGCTGGTCGCCAGCGTTCTATCGGGAGCACAAAGCAGAGATCGAAGCACACAAAAAGGCACAGGCCATCTACAGTGCCGCTGATGGAAAGCTGCCGACATTGGCCGAGCTTTCAGAGGAATTTGACCGACTGCTTAATCAGAAACGCGAAGACAGCGAAGTTCTCTCTCAACATAACACGGAACTTCGCGATCTTCGTCATATCAAAACCAACCTCGATACCCTCTTATCCGATGAGGATTATGAGGCCGATCTACACAACCACGCTATACCTTCCGAACCCGATCAGCACCGCAGCTGTGAATCTGTGGAGCGATAGACGAAAGCCCTATGCCTTTCTGCGTCAAAAGCGATTAGGCATAGGGCTTTTTTCTTTTGGAGTGGGCGTAAGCCCAAACGGAGAATGCGCAAGCATTCTTCATAACCGCAGAGCATGCTCTGCTTAAAGGGGATTGGGGGCAGGTGCCACCAACAAGCAAAGTGCAAAAAGTATAACGTTTGCCCTGCTTGCACCGATTATCTCAAATTTGACATAACAATGCCAAATCAGTATGAAATCTCTCCAATCAGCTCATTGGCTTCATTGATAAATCCTTTCCAGATCACTTCAGATTCGGAGTACTTATAAACAGCTGCAACCCATTGACCGCCCGCGTCAACAAAGTCATCTGCATATTCCCATTGTGGCTCAATAACATAGGCTCCTGTCGTGTCCACAAATCCGTATTGCCCATCAACCTCGACGCGCGCGAGCATATTGGCGGTAAAGTCGTATGCCGCATCCCATTCGGAGGAGAGTACGATGTCCCCGTTTACACTTGCAAAGCCGCATTGACCTACAGGATCATCAAGCGGCCCTACGATCCGTTCTTCGTCAATTACGCGAATCCAGCCGTTTGTGAGCTCGTTATAACCATCGTGATAGGGATAAATAGTCTCTGGGAACGTGGACAGTGTTTCGCCGTCCATGCTCAAATATCCCCACGTGCCGTCGCCATAGTTTACAAATCGGAAATATTGGTTCTCCTCAAACCATGTGATAGAATAGTTACTGTCGATCTCGGCGATCAGCTTTCCTGTATTGTCAATGAGTTTTGTCGATTTATCGTCGTTGAGCGTATATCGATTATCAGCTTCATAGAACAAGGTTTCACCAGGCTCCAAACTCAAAACAGTCTCCCCATCTGAATGAACCCATTTCCACTTGTTTGTGCCAGGATCGGTTACGCGCCAAATATCTTCTTCAAGGCTACCTACAAGAGGTGCTGAGGGCCACTGCGCGGGCATAATGACATTGCATTCATAATCAGCAATGCCCCACAGGTCATTTTCACAATAGGCGACGAGCTGATCGCTGAGCCATTCAAATTTCGTCCACGTTTCAGGCGCGAGATGATGCTGTTCTCCCTGAACCAGATATATTTCTTTCTTTCCATTCGGCTGGTAAACAATATGCTGCCACAAGTCTACATGCTTGTCGAAGAATAGACGGCCCCGGTCAAAGGACTCATCTACTCTAATTTCATCCAATGGCGCAAAAAAGATATATTCCCACCACACCTCTGAGGTTAATTGACCGTTTGTGTCGATTTGATTGTATTGATCCTCGTATCTGATGAAGAGTTTTCCATTTTCAAATTCATACAACATCAGATCGAACTTTGTGTCTGAGAGCCATTCACCCTCCGTATTCATCAGCTGCATGACCTTTTCCCCGTCAGCGCCGTACCAGGATACCAGCAGGACATATGGCGGCACGGCTTCCGAGGTGCAATTCGTTGGAATGGCCTCAATCTCATCGCATGCAAACGGCTCGACAATGATTTTGCCAGTACGGTCAATCCGCCCAATCTTATCGTCCACATAGATGTTGGCCTGCCCCGTCGCGTCAAAGTAGCCTGTGCCATCAAACTCAGCGGCATGCAAAACAGTCCCATCTGTTGATTGCAGTCCAATTTTGTCATTCTCTTTGAAGAAGGCAACGTCTCCCTGCGCAGCGTAGACTTGGCGTTCTTCCGCCAGCGCGGTGTCGCAGATGGTGAGAATCAGGAGTAGAAACACCGTAAGTATATTCAGTGCATAGCGTCTCATAATCACCATCTCTCTATACCTTATGTGTCATAGAAGACCCGCGCATTGCTGGCGTTTACAATACAGATCCTTTAATTCGTCATTGTACTTTCACACCGCAAATCGTCTTTATCTCTTAGAACGAATTTTACATCGAACTCAATCCGTTCAAAAGATTTCCATGTATATCGATGTACCCAAATTTTCTATCTTGGTTATCCATTTTTTGAATAACCCGAGCCACTGGACCATCCACTCCCAAGATAAATTCACCGCATGAGTCCCATTCTTGGTCATAGGCGCGCTCTCCGTTTTGTGTAATATGAGTCCATTTTCCCGTTGAATTCAACAAGACTGCAGCGAGCCCTTGACTAAAAGGTTTCGTTTGCCCCCATTCCGTCGATGAAAGAATCGTTCCGTCGATGTACATATATCCTACTTCTTCTGTTTCCATCATTTCTATTTCGATCCATCCTTCGCTGTATTGACCGAAAGAATCAGGCTGTATCTTATTTCCATCAACACAGGAGAGAACGGTTCCGTCAGAATCCATAAATCCCCATTGGTCAGAATCTGTCTCGTATTGGATATATCCATTCCCTACAGGATACAATACAACGTAGTTTTCAGAAGACAAATCCTTAATGATGTTACCCGAATTGTCCATCACGGCAGCAAAGTTCTCTTTCCAGACTATCCACCTGTCTGCTGTGATATAAGAGATGTTGTCGTATATTGAATCAATCATAAGATTTCCTGATTGATCCAAAAGACCGGTCTTTCCATGATTCTTAACCAGAAAATAGTTTTCATCTTGAGTTGATGTCACTTGATCCCATTGAAGTGGACAGATAACCGAACCGTTCTCATCCATCATTCCCCATTTTGAACCCGCCTGATAATAGTAACCATGACTCAACTTTATCACATATTCACATGCTATCTCAGAAGACAGGGGCTGTTGAGAGAGTGTACTCAAGACCCATTTATTATCCTTGTAGCTGTGTTCTGCAAATACCGTTCCATTCATATTCATTCGTATTTTTTTTGAGTCGGTAGTTAACGTAACCGTATTTCTATCTATATACAGATCGTCCCACCAATCATCAAGCAAAAGTTCGCCCGCCATGTTGATCATATTCCATTTTCCATTCTGCTGGACATAGGCTATTCCATTCTTAAATCCATATGCCTTATCCCAACATGCTTCAGTAATCAACCTACCATCCAAAGAGTAAAAGCCATATTGCGATTTGTCATTTTTCGTGGTTGAAAATAACAAAGCCTCATCATAAACCTCTGTATATCCCGTATGTTGATATTGAAGAAAGCCTATGGAATTACAATGGATAGGAGGGACAACAACCTCGCCATCCATACGAATCTTTCCCTTGCGATCTCCTATACGGATTTCAGCTAAGCCATACTCATCAAAATAGCCAATATAATCATATATAGCGTCGCAAAGCACAGCGCCATCTAAGTCTTGAATGCCCATTTTCCCATTACTGCTAAAGCAAACAATATTTCCTTGAGGCTCCCAGAGGGTCAGTGAAGCTTCGGCTGTTGCAGTTGTAGCCTGAAAGAGTAGGATGAGCATAAATGCCAGCATCATTTTTTTCATGTTGAAAGCCTCCTTAGTTTCCTGTGACCTTTAATTGATCGCCCCATCTAAACTCAATGCCTTTCGATATCCATTCATCATATTTGGCATCAAAGTTATAGATTTGCAATCCTTCACCCTTAGCGCCTATGCCGACAAGGGCATGATCCAAATGTATCGGTTGACCATCAGCGTCCATATAGTCGAAGTCTTCAATATAGCTTTCCCCATAGTCGGTGCTTTGCAGGAAGCTGGTCAGCTGGCCCAACGCGTCATAGGCGTAGGTGCTGGTGGTGGTTGTGCCGTTCTCTTTGCGCACCTCGCCCGTGATGTAGCCGTTCTTGTTGTAGCTGTAGCTGAACGCGATCTCGCTCGCGCTGCTGGTCGCCTGCGTGAGCAGATTGCCTACGCTGTCGTAGCCGTATACCGTTGTCAAGGTGCTCGACGAGGTTTCAATCCTCTGGCCTGCCGCGTCGTGGGTGTAGCGGGTCACGTTTCCTGTTCAAGATCAATTTTCTACTTCTTTGTATACAGTCTCAAATTCGCCCAAAGTATCTTGAAATAATGTAGTGGGATTTCCTGTACGCCAATTTTCAATTAGTGCCGTTTCAAATACTTCTGATACACGCGCATAGAAAGCTGCCTCTGAGATTCCATACTTCTCAAAAAATCCATCCACTGCTTCGCAAGAGGTGTCTCCATATATATTATTGTTACTGGCAACGCGCAATGGATGGACTTCCAATCGCTTTTGACAGGGTGAATAGTATATATCTAAAATAATCTCGTTGATCTCTTCTGATTTTTGAAAGTATACTGCATATATAAATTGCAATTGCTTTATATCCATTCGCCACAAAACCGAAAAAATCTCGTTTTCTGTTAAATAGAGCTTACTAAAATAAGTTCTTATAATGTTAGGTATTTCATATTTTGATGAATCATTCATCTTTGCTAATCCACTCATGTTATTCCATGACGTTGAAGTAAGGTGCCCTCCCCAAATATCTTTTGTGCCAAAGTACATTTCATCAAAAATGTTTCTTATCAAAATTTTTTTAGCGCAATTGAACGTTCCAATAGTCAGAATAAGTATTAGTATGATGATTAATATGTTCTTCAATCCCCGTTTCATGGAACAACCTCCAATTCGTTTGACCCGTGTTCCAAACTAACTATAAATGCATACGCTTCGGGCTCGATCGTTTTCAATTCTTCTAGAGAATTAATATTTAGCCGACTCAATACCTCTGATATTACAAAGTCAAGTGACGTATGCGACAGGAAAATCTCCGCACGTGTCTCGCCATTTTCCAACCTTTTAAAGTATATTGCTTCTGCCTCACTATGCGAGATATTCTGTGTTTTCATAATGTTCATCACATTATCCGCATCAAGATCAGCCATATAATCATCTGGTGAAAAGGCTACTTTCCCATTATTGGTGCGAATAGTTGCATCGCCCAACCATCCTGCCATATCTTCACGCGTTGAATCACTGCCTCCTGTTTGTTGATTAGCCAATTTCCGTTTAATCCACTCTATGACGTCAAAAGTAAATGGAGGATAGTCAGTTGCAAATATAGCAGCTTTTGTAATATTGTAATGTGCATAATCACTGGCAGTAGACATGGCATTATATTGATCAGTCCATAGCCGTTCAAATTCCAGATCAGAAAGCTGCTTGCCTAGGGCAATTTCCATTGAAGCCTTATATTGCGCCAGTGTTTTTGGATAATTAAGAAGTGCTGTATAAGACATTGTTTCTACTGCTCCAAGAATCTGATTTTGAACTCGCACCTTATAGCGTAACAGTTTATACTCCTGCTGGGAAAGTCCGATAACTTTAGTAAAAAGCTGTTCCTCTGGAATTAGCTCAGTTGTAACAGTACCATCCCACATCATCATATCAGCCCATTCTTTAAAGCTGTCGTTACTGTCCCCGTAAACCAGGCGCCCAATAGCTCTTGTATAAACCCAGTCAATCTCATCGTCGGTAAGCCTTGGATCAAATGGCTCTTACTTCAACGACCACAAGATTTCTTACCGCCCGCTGACCGAATCATTTATCCATACTTAATCACTGTCCATGTATACTTAAATACGGATAAGGTTCCATGAATACTTCAGCTATTTTTTTGTCCGATAACATGAGATATATAGAACACGATTCAATCTGTACTTCATCAACATTCGAAGAAAAAGTAGCAATATTCTGATTGGTGAAAGAAATGCTCAATTCAATTTTTTCTCCATAAACATCTATATACATGATCAACGACAGACCGTTATCATATTCTCGCTTAAAAATCAGTTCTCCCCCTTGCTCCTCACCAATATAAATTGGACAATCCAGAAAAAGTTCAACAAAATCATTTTCTTGAAAATGCTTAATCATTCGGTTTTCCCCTCCCTATTTTTATTTAGGTATAACAGTTATGATATCTCCATTTTCATTGGAAACAACCCGAATATCAATCGTTTCATAAACAAAAGTACCGGGCTTATTTCCTGGTGATTTAGTACCATTTATAATCGCGTCCTCAACAACAGACGGCGGAATACCTCGAGGATCAACATATTTGTCTACAAAGCTACTATATTCATAAGTTCCAGGCTGTAAACCGTGTTCTTTGGCAATTTCTGTGGCTCTAGCATATTGCTCAGCACGAACTTCAGGAGTATCTGGAGCCATACGTTCCAAAGCATGCTGAGAATACTTCCTACCATTAATGATTTCTCCACCCTCCGGCATATCCCAAAGGTTTTCAAAATCAAACGCCTCATCAAAAGTACCAGCCGGGACCTTGCCATACTGCATCCCCATCTTGTTGCCGTACTGGATCATCCATTCGGTTGTATAGGGATGATTGCTGATAATCCAGTTGGTGTATACGTTGTATGCTCCAATGGCTCCCGCTTCAACGCCTACGAGATTTCTCACTGCTCGCCAATAATCCGGATCGCTCATCGGCGTATTCCATGTGGTTTCCAATTCACCGCTTAGGCCGGATGTCCACCAGTTCAGGAACGTCGATACATTTGGATCCTGCCGGAACGCAATATATCTCGTTGCGTAACCCTGATAGATCCCAACCACCACGTCGGGGATACCAGCCGTTGCATAGTTCAGTGCGTTATAGAACGAAAAATCATTGATTAACGCGTTATAACGAGCATCCGCAGATGTCATGATGCTATTCCAATCTTCAACCGCCATCTGCCATATAGGTGATAAGACATACTGATTGATCGCCGTTCCAACAGGCTTTACATATTTTTCATAGAGCGTTTTGTCTATCGGGATTGGCTCAAATGTATTCTTGCCGCTTAGATTATTGTACGCTTTCGCAGCCTGATTGTATCGGGGGATCAGATACTCCTGCAAACGCTTTGCTGCATCCGGCCCGATAAACATCACGTCCCATCCTTCAGGGCGTGTTGGCGCGGGGGTAGGTTGCGGATTGCTGGGCGTTGGTGTCGGCGCCGGTGTCGGCATCGGAGCAGTTGGAGTATTTACTGTCGCTTTGCTGCCTGAGTTGCCTTTTAGCAAGGTACATGCACTGATAAAGATTGCGCTGGCTTCAACGCGCCCCTTCGCGGTTGACATGTCTATTTGGCTTAGTTTATTCGCAGCCTCTCGAATAATGCCTTGCGTCTTAGCATCCAGATCGTAGTATTTCTTTGCGTATTCACCAAATAGCTGTGCATGATCAATAACTGTCTTCTGAACCGCCGCCTTGACATAAGCTGTAGCTGTCTTGACAGCTTTTTTTGCGGATGCTGTTACTTTATTGATCAGATTCTTTGCCGAGCTGATAAGTTCCTTAAACAGCATACCGCTGGGATCGCCAAGATTCAAAGGATCATTGACACAATACGCATACCGATTGAGCGACAACGGAGAGATAGCCTGTCCGCGCACAATATCCTTCTGGCTGAACCTGCCCAAAGCCGGTTCAAACTGCCTTGCGCGCAGATTCAGCATGCCGGTGGCTGCGTCATAGGCTTCGGCATTGTAGGTGAATCCGCTGACCTTCACGCCGCCCATCTGCTCGCCAAAGGCGGTATAGGAGAAGGAATGCACCTGCACGCTGACATCCGGCAGGGCCGAGGACACGGCCTCACCGGCAACCGGCATAGTGATTGCCTGCGCCACAGACCCGCGACCGTCATAGATGTAGCCGGTCCTGCTGTACGACGTGTATGCCGCAATGCGTTCTAAGCCATCCCGTTGGCCATGGCGGTGAGCTGGTTGCCCTTGTTGTAGCTCATGGAAAGGGCAATCGATTCTCCGTCCATGCCGGAGATGACCTTCCCGGTCATGTTCCCGGCCTTGTCGTAGGCATACTGCTCGCCGTAGCCTGTGGATTGCAGGAAGCTGGTGAGCTGGCCCAGCGCGTCATAGGCATAGGTATTCTCGGTGGTCTGGCCGTTTTCAGTGCGCACCTCGCCCGTGATGTAGCCGTTCTTGTTGTAGCTGTAGCCGAAGGCGATGTCGCTTGTGCCGCTGGTGGCCTGGGTGAGCAGATTGCCAACGCTGTCATAGCTGTATGCCGTTGTCAAGGTGCTGGATGCAGTTTCAATCCTCCGGCCTGCCGCATCGTAGGTGTAGGAGGCAGTACTCCCGTCTGGAATGAAGGGTTCACATTCAATTATTTAGATCTTTTGAATCCATTTGACAATGACACATATCAATCTCAACTGTGAACGGTATACCATCATATCCCAGAGCTCCCTCTGTCTCATCATTTTGAAGTATACCAGCAAATTCGGTATGAACTGTGATAGGAATGGTCATTTCATCAATCGCTTGCTCGGAGATGCTTCCGCCGCATTCAGGTTTTCGAAGTATTAAATAATATCCACTCACCGGAATGCTTGTGCCCGATTTGCAGCCGTATATGCTGCGGTATTCCATATCAAAATACATGAGCCATGTATTATCATCGCAAAGCACAGACTCATAATCGAGGCTGAGAATATCGTAGAAACTCTGATTGGTAAGAGTAAATTCAAGCGCATAGCATTGAAAATGCTCCGGATGAATCTGGGCTTCTGATTCAAGGTCTTCATCAACGTTATAATTAGCAAAAATGTCATACGCTGACACGCTGCTTTTTTTACATTGTTCCGCGCTGATCTCAATCGAGTCGGCGTCAAAAAGAATCCGGCGCTCTACAGCAGATATGTCAATCAATAGATCTGCCTCTATATTATATTGATCATTGTGCTGAACATAGGCATCGCAAAGAATTTCTGCTTGCCGCAGAGCCTGTGTAATTTCTTCTTCTGTTCGGTCGCGTTTTTCAATCATGACTTCCATGTACCACCAATCCCCATCCGAATTCAATGGTTTATCAAGAAAAGCAGAGGGAGTAGAGGCAAATACCATTCGAGACTTTGGATACACGCCAAGTTCATGCATATTGCAGATGCGGATGTTTTCAAAGCGCAAATTGCTATAGGAGAGCGGATTCGTATCATCTTCTAAGTCACAGAAAGGAATGGTTGCCTCGTGAATGCTTGGCTGTACATACAGTCGAATCCAAGCCTTTAACCAATGTTCTGGATATGCGGCCAGATCTGTGCGCTGAGCGGCCGTTAATCCAATGATATCATTCTCTGCGTCGTCCATCGCGGGAAAGCCCCAGCCAACAGGTGTAGAATAGTCAAAGCTCTCGGCGTAAAATAAGAACTGATCGGCAGAGATGTTTTCTGCCAGACAGGGAATATGAAGCAACCATGAAGCAAACCATATGGCAATTAAGCACCATAACTTGTTCTTTATGTTTGAAAGCATTGTTTACCTCCATTGTTCAAAATCTTGATCAAAATAGGTATATGTTTGTGATAATTCTTCGATTGCGGCACTGTTGTTATTGATAATAACATAATCAAATCCAATAATTTTACTATTGTTGCTTTGAGAATACTGGGTTATAAAATTTGTATTTTCATTATTCTTAGGCCAAGCATTTGAGTTGACACCCGCGTATGTTGTTGGCGAAAGAAGTAATATGCCGTGATTTTGAGCATAATCCTTGCCATAGAGCGTATTAGAATCAGCATTTGAGTTTGTAAGAACAATATCCAGAGACCCTGTGATTCCTGATAACCCTACTAATCTTCGTTGTTCATCAAGAGATAAACTATATTGTTGTGAATCATACAATTCAATATATTCTGGCGTGCCTGGTAATTTTATCTTTATAACGTCATCTTTACCAACTGAGACTGCCAACGCAACATTTTGTTGCATTGGTTCATTACGTTCTATTCCCGCTTTCAATAAAGCACGAGAAGAGATGCCTACTAATCCTGCGTGTACGGCTGATGATGTAGTAAGAGGTGAATAAGGAGGCGTAAGGCCTAAAGCTTTCCATTCGTTATTTAGTTCGAGCAAGTCACTATATAGTGTAGTCCCTTCATAAGGAGCCAAAACAAATTTTATACAATAATTTGCTTTTGTATCTTTCTTTTGTCTTGCACTATAGGCCTTGTATTGTGACTGCACCGATTTGCCAATAGCAATTGTTTCGTCATAAGTAAAAGCATTCGAACTGCTTACACCATATTCATAGGACAATTGTAATGAATGTACTATACAAGCCTCCGCAAAAATTCTATTTTTTTCTTTGTCGGTTAAGGGCTTTTTGTTGCTTTTCTCAGCAGCAGAAATCTCTTTCAAAGCTTGATTATAAGCTTTTTGGACATTGATATCAGTAGAATTAGCAGCGGCATTATATCCGCCTGTGATTGCATTCTTGAGATTACGCAATGCTGTTTTTACTTGTGCTGCAGAAGTTTTTAGCTTTTTGGCCGTGACACCAGCGATTGCACCAGCAGTAATACCTCCCATTGCAATCGCGGAGAAATTAGGTGCTTTGCCATTGGGGTCAATTAAATTGATTGGATTATTGATGCAGTAAATATACCGATTGAGCGACAACGGAGAGCGCACCTGCCCGCGCACAATGTCCTTCTGACTGAACCTGCCCAAGGCCGGTTCATACTGCCTCGCCCGCAGGTTGAGCATGCCCGTGGCCGCGTCATAGGCTTCCGCGTTGTAGCTAAAGCCGCTGACCTTCACGTTACCCATCTGTTCGCCAAAGGCGGTATAGGAGAAGGACTGCACCTGCACGCTGACATCCGGCAGGGCAGAGGACACAGCCTCACCGGTAACCGGCGCAGTGATTGCCTGCGCCACAGACCCGCGCCCGTCATAGACGTAGCTGGTCCTGCTGTCCGACGTGAATGCCGCAATGCGCTCTAAGCCATAGGCATAGGCTGTTGTAGAAGAAGCGCCGCCAGAGCTCGTCGTGGTTTCGGAAATGACCTGGTAGTATTCCTGTGTCAGATCATACAGGTATTCCGTCGTGGCCCAGTCCAGTTCAGCGGGCACGCCCGCTTCGTCCGCATTCGTCTGGCTCTGCGTCGGCTCCACAATCTCCGGCAGCCCTGCAATGTTCCCGCGAAGCAATTCTTCCAGCGTAGAGCGGTTTCCGTTGCCGACCTCGCTCTTGCTAAGCCGCATGCCGTTGGCGTCGTAGGTGAATTCCTGTTTGTAGCCGTCGTAACCTACATATTCCGTAAGCTGGTCAAGGGCGTTGTAGGCGTAGGCGTCCGTCAGCTTGCCATAAGCCTGACTGGTCAGCACCTTCGTAACCATGCTGCCATTCTTGTCGTAGGTATAAGCAATCTTATCTTTCCCGTTGACCATGGTCGTCAGCTGGTTACCCTTGTTGTAGCTCATCTTCAACGCAGTTTCTATGCCGTCCGTGCCGGTCAGCACCTTTTCGGTCATGTTTCCGGCCTTGTCGTAGGCATACTGCTCCTCGTAGCCCGTGCTTTGCAGGAAGCTGGTCAGCTGCCCCAGCGCGTCATAGGCATAGGTGCTCTCCGTGGTCTTGCCGCCCTCTGTGCGCACCTCTCCCGTGATGTAGCCGTTCTTGTTGTAGCTGTAGCTGAACGCAATCTCGCTCGCGCCGCTGGTCGCCTGCGTGAGCAGATTGCCTACGCTGTCATAGCGGTATGAAGTTGTCAAGGTGCTGGACGCGGTTTCAATGCGCCGCCCCGCCGCGTCGTAGGTGTAGCGGGTGACATCCCCGTCCAGTCCTGTGACACTGGTCATGCGGTTCATAGCGTCATAGGTATAGCTCACCATGCGGCCGTCCGGGTAGGTCATGGACGTCCTGTTGCCGTACGCATCGTAGGTGTAGGAAACCTTGTCGCCGTTCACATTCGTCACGGAAACCAGATATCCCTGCCCGTTGTACTGGTAAACAATCGTTCCCTCGGCACTGGAAACCTCCGTCACCATGCCGATTTCGTTGTAGCTGCTTTCCACCGTCTGGCCGTCGCCCACGTTTTGGACGAGCAGGCTGCCGGTTTTGTCATATTCAAATGTGAGCACGGTTCCGTCTGCCCTGGTGATGCTTTCCAGCCACCCTTCCGGCGTGTAGGCATACTGCACCTTGTTGCCCAGCGCGTCGGTTTCAGTGAGCAGATTGCCATTCTTGTCGCTCTGGCTTGCCCCGTTGGCATACGTCACCTTTTCCAGCAGGCCAAAAACAAATCAATATTGGGTCGTAAATGATCAACCATTTTCAATATAGTCAAAAATTACTAGACCAGACAAGATCGAATCGAAACCCCGACAAATCGTTGTTCAAAACAGCATTTCTAAATGAATCTGATACGTAATACTTCTTCGGGCCAACAGGCAAACGAAAAATGTTTGTATTCTTTATTGCATCCTGTTGAAAAGCAAGTGCTAAAAAGCTCATAATTCGTCCGCTGGATTTGAACAATTTCGCTTTCGTATGTTCATAGTCAATATAATCTCCTACATTCGTTACATTAATTGCACAGTAGGATCCTTCTGTAGAAATGACTGGGAGCACTTCTACATCATTTCTGATAACAGGAAGCAGAACATCGGTAGCCTTTTTACTAAAAATGCACACAGCCGTATGATAAACAAAACCAGGGTAATCAACATATGGATGTGATTCCGGATGATAATCGGAGTAAATTTGAGGCTTGTTCCAAGAATCAGCTTTTTTACTTCCATCAAAAGATAGCGTATATGCTATATCCCACTTTTCTATTGTATAAAACATTATATGTTCTTGCTTTTCATGCTCTAATGTCCAGATATTCATATATATTCCTTCTCCTATATTAATTAAAGAAAGTTCCTTCCGCAAGTTGATCAGCTATTTCATGCAGAATTTCTATTGCTTCTTCACGATTGGTTGCTGCGCTAAGCATGTCATCAACCTTTTCATAGTATTCTGTCGAATGCAGACTGGGGTGATATGCAGAATTAACAACATTCCTTTGGGTGGGCAAGAAAACACCATTTGACGAATCATTAATATCGATGCCAAATTTGGTAAGGATTTCTCGTGCATTTTCAGCCCCAGGAGCAGAACCAGCAACAATATGATGTGCCGCATTTGGATAATCTGGGACTTCGACCCCTGCTAATTCAAGGTTTCTGCGAAGTTTTTTCGAGCTGGGCAAAGATTGTACAAAATCATCGCCATGTTTTGCAATATCGGTAGCGACATCGGCCACATCATCGGCTTTGCGGATAACGGTTCCGGTTGCGTCGACCATATTGTCGACGTTTTTGATTACGGTACCCGTAGCGTCAATAAATTCATCTCCGTGCTTAAAAACGGGCTTTAATGATCCCAGAACAGGAATAAATCCAATCAGATCAACCGCAACCCATCCGGCGTTTCCCCAGGAAGGTTTATACCAGAATTGTTGTGCGCTATAAGTAAAATCACGGATATCTGTTATCGTGTCGGCTACAGGAATGAAGCCAACGCCGATTTGTGCCAACGTTCCAACTGGCGTAGTTTCTTCAGCATAATCCCCCTTTATAGCCTGATCGAAAGCCTGACCAACCACCATTCCTGCCTGCTGCCAGAAAGAAGGCTCCCAAGCTTCCAGCGTGGCCTGTTCTCGATTGGCGTTGATAAGGTTTTGTAGCCCTTCTTGCGCCGTTATAGTAACAGTGCTGCCATCAGGGAAGGTGGCTGTTGCAGAACCCTTTGCAATCAGATCCATGACATCACGAATCATGACGGAATCACCGTATTCCATAATGAAGGAAACGATCTCCGCCTGTGTATAGGTTCCAGGAGGTAAAACAATACGGCCATAAGGATTTTTCGTAGTATGTAGGACCATTCCTCCCTCAACAGTATACATCTGTTCGGTGGTCTGAATACTTGCACTGCTTGTGGTATCATCAAGTCCTAAAAACTTAGCACAGGCTCTTCGAATGATTTCATTCTTTTCAGCTTCGGAAACCGGTCGAGTTTCTTCAAGTGCACGGATTTCCTCTTGTGCTTCGGCAAGGCATTCTTTTGCCTTTTGCCATGCTGAGGTTGCCACATCCACAACAGGCTTGACGACATTTTTTACAGCCTTTGCAACGCTTTTCACCTTTGAAATCACAGTATTGACAACGGTCTCTCCTACTAAGGCACTAGCAACTTTTTTGATGCCATTGCCAATAGCGCTGGCCGCTTTCTTCACGGTGTTGCCAATGGAAGACAACACATTACGCAGGCTGCTTGCCTGTAATCCGTCCGCATCGACAAAGCTAACCGGACTATTAAAAGTGAACAGATATGCATTGAAGGAATAGGTGATGAGCAGGTTGGGAGGATAAATATCCTTCTGGCTGAACCTGCCCAAGGCAGGCTCATACAGCCTTGCGCGCAGATTCAGCATGCCGGTAGCTGCGTCATAGGCTTCGGCATTGTAGGTGAATCCGCTGACCTTCACGCCGCCCATCTGCTCGCCAAAGGCGGTATAGGAGAAGGAATGCACCTGCACGCTGACATCCGGCAGGGCCGAGGACACGGCCTCACCGGCAACCGGCATAGTGATTGCCTGCGCCACAGACCCGCGACCGTCATAGATGTAGCCGGTCCTGCTGTACGACGTGTATGCCGCAATGCGTTCTAAGCCATCCCGTTGGCCATGGCGGTGAGCTGGTTGCCCTTGTTGTAGCTCATGGAAAGGGCAATCGATTCTCCGTCCATGCCGGAGATGACCTTCCCGGTCATGTTCCCGGCCTTGTCGTAGGCATACTGCTCGCCGTAGCCTGTGGATTGCAGGAAGCTGGTGAGCTGGCCCAGCGCGTCATAGGCATAGGTATTCTCGGTGGTCTGGCCGTTTTCAGTGCGCACCTCGCCCGTGATGTAGCCGTTCTTGTTGTAGCTGTAGCCGAAGGCGATGTCGCTTGTGCCGCTGGTGGCCTGGGTGAGCAGATTGCCAACGCTGTCATAGCTGTATGCCGTTGTCAAGGTGCTGGATGCAGTTTCAATCCTCCGGCCTGCCGCATCGTAGGTGTAGGAGGCAGTACTCCCGTCTGGAATGAAGGGTTCACATTCAATTATTTAGATCTTTTGAATCCATTTGACAATGACACATATCAATCTCAACTGTGAACGGTATACCATCATATCCCAGAGCTCCCTCTGTCTCATCATTTTGAAGTATACCAGCAAATTCGGTATGAACTGTGATAGGAATGGTCATTTCATCAATCGCTTGCTCGGAGATGCTTCCGCCGCATTCAGGTTTTCGAAGTATTAAATAATATCCACTCACCGGAATGCTTGTGCCCGATTTGCAGCCGTATATGCTGCGGTATTCCATATCAAAATACATGAGCCATGTATTATCATCGCAAAGCACAGACTCATAATCGAGGCTGAGAATATCGTAGAAACTCTGATTGGTAAGAGTAAATTCAAGCGCATAGCATTGAAAATGCTCCGGATGAATCTGGGCTTCTGATTCAAGGTCTTCATCAACGTTATAATTAGCAAAAATGTCATACGCTGACACGCTGCTTTTTTTACATTGTTCCGCGCTGATCTCAATCGAGTCGGCGTCAAAAAGAATCCGGCGCTCTACAGCAGATATGTCAATCAATAGATCTGCCTCTATATTATATTGATCATTGTGCTGAACATAGGCATCGCAAAGAATTTCTGCTTGCCGCAGAGCCTGTGTAATTTCTTCTTCTGTTCGGTCGCGTTTTTCAATCATGACTTCCATGTACCACCAATCCCCATCCGAATTCAATGGTTTATCAAGAAAAGCAGAGGGAGTAGAGGCAAATACCATTCGAGACTTTGGATACACGCCAAGTTCATGCATATTGCAGATGCGGATGTTTTCAAAGCGCAAATTGCTATAGGAGAGCGGATTCGTATCATCTTCTAAGTCACAGAAAGGAATGGTTGCCTCGTGAATGCTTGGCTGTACATACAGTCGAATCCAAGCCTTTAACCAATGTTCTGGATATGCGGCCAGATCTGTGCGCTGAGCGGCCGTTAATCCAATGATATCATTCTCTGCGTCGTCCATCGCGGGAAAGCCCCAGCCAACAGGTGTAGAATAGTCAAAGCTCTCGGCGTAAAATAAGAACTGATCGGCAGAGATGTTTTCTGCCAGACAGGGAATATGAAGCAACCATGAAGCAAACCATATGGCAATTAAGCACCATAACTTGTTCTTTATGTTTGAAAGCATTGTTTACCTCCATTGTTCAAAATCTTGATCAAAATAGGTATATGTTTGTGATAATTCTTCGATTGCGGCACTGTTGTTATTGATAATAACATAATCAAATCCAATAATTTTACTATTGTTGCTTTGAGAATACTGGGTTATAAAATTTGTATTTTCATTATTCTTAGGCCAAGCATTTGAGTTGACACCCGCGTATGTTGTTGGCGAAAGAAGTAATATGCCGTGATTTTGAGCATAATCCTTGCCATAGAGCGTATTAGAATCAGCATTTGAGTTTGTAAGAACAATATCCAGAGACCCTGTGATTCCTGATAACCCTACTAATCTTCGTTGTTCATCAAGAGATAAACTATATTGTTGTGAATCATACAATTCAATATATTCTGGCGTGCCTGGTAATTTTATCTTTATAACGTCATCTTTACCAACTGAGACTGCCAACGCAACATTTTGTTGCATTGGTTCATTACGTTCTATTCCCGCTTTCAATAAAGCACGAGAAGAGATGCCTACTAATCCTGCGTGTACGGCTGATGATGTAGTAAGAGGTGAATAAGGAGGCGTAAGGCCTAAAGCTTTCCATTCGTTATTTAGTTCGAGCAAGTCACTATATAGTGTAGTCCCTTCATAAGGAGCCAAAACAAATTTTATACAATAATTTGCTTTTGTATCTTTCTTTTGTCTTGCACTATAGGCCTTGTATTGTGACTGCACCGATTTGCCAATAGCAATTGTTTCGTCATAAGTAAAAGCATTCGAACTGCTTACACCATATTCATAGGACAATTGTAATGAATGTACTATACAAGCCTCCGCAAAAATTCTATTTTTTTCTTTGTCGGTTAAGGGCTTTTTGTTGCTTTTCTCAGCAGCAGAAATCTCTTTCAAAGCTTGATTATAAGCTTTTTGGACATTGATATCAGTAGAATTAGCAGCGGCATTATATCCGCCTGTGATTGCATTCTTGAGATTACGCAATGCTGTTTTTACTTGTGCTGCAGAAGTTTTTAGCTTTTTGGCCGTGACACCAGCGATTGCACCAGCAGTAATACCTCCCATTGCAATCGCGGAGAAATTAGGTGCTTTGCCATTGGGGTCAATTAAATTGATTGGATTATTGATGCAGTAAATATACCGATTGAGCGACAACGGAGAGCGCACCTGCCCGCGCACAATGTCCTTCTGACTGAACCTGCCCAAGGCCGGTTCATACTGCCTCGCCCGCAGGTTGAGCATGCCCGTGGCCGCGTCATAGGCTTCCGCGTTGTAGCTAAAGCCGCTGACCTTCACGTTACCCATCTGTTCGCCAAAGGCGGTATAGGAGAAGGACTGCACCTGCACGCTGACATCCGGCAGGGCAGAGGACACAGCCTCACCGGTAACCGGCGCAGTGATTGCCTGCGCCACAGACCCGCGCCCGTCATAGACGTAGCTGGTCCTGCTGTCCGACGTGAATGCCGCAATGCGCTCTAAGCCATAGGCATAGGCTGTTGTAGAAGAAGCGCCGCCAGAGCTCGTCGTGGTTTCGGAAATGACCTGGTAGTATTCCTGTGTCAGATCATACAGGTATTCCGTCGTGGCCCAGTCCAGTTCAGCGGGCACGCCCGCTTCGTCCGCATTCGTCTGGCTCTGCGTCGGCTCCACAATCTCCGGCAGCCCTGCAATGTTCCCGCGAAGCAATTCTTCCAGCGTAGAGCGGTTTCCGTTGCCGACCTCGCTCTTGCTAAGCCGCATGCCGTTGGCGTCGTAGGTGAATTCCTGTTTGTAGCCGTCGTAACCTACATATTCCGTAAGCTGGTCAAGGGCGTTGTAGGCGTAGGCGTCCGTCAGCTTGCCATAAGCCTGACTGGTCAGCACCTTCGTAACCATGCTGCCATTCTTGTCGTAGGTATAAGCAATCTTATCTTTCCCGTTGACCATGGTCGTCAGCTGGTTACCCTTGTTGTAGCTCATCTTCAACGCAGTTTCTATGCCGTCCGTGCCGGTCAGCACCTTTTCGGTCATGTTTCCGGCCTTGTCGTAGGCATACTGCTCCTCGTAGCCCGTGCTTTGCAGGAAGCTGGTCAGCTGCCCCAGCGCGTCATAGGCATAGGTGCTCTCCGTGGTCTTGCCGCCCTCTGTGCGCACCTCTCCCGTGATGTAGCCGTTCTTGTTGTAGCTGTAGCTGAACGCAATCTCGCTCGCGCCGCTGGTCGCCTGCGTGAGCAGATTGCCTACGCTGTCATAGCGGTATGAAGTTGTCAAGGTGCTGGACGCGGTTTCAATGCGCCGCCCCGCCGCGTCGTAGGTGTAGCGGGTGACATCCCCGTCCAGTCCTGTGACACTGGTCATGCGGTTCATAGCGTCATAGGTATAGCTCACCATGCGGCCGTCCGGGTAGGTCATGGACGTCCTGTTGCCGTACGCATCGTAGGTGTAGGAAACCTTGTCGCCGTTCACATTCGTCACGGAAACCAGATATCCCTGCCCGTTGTACTGGTAAACAATCGTTCCCTCGGCACTGGAAACCTCCGTGACCCTGCCGGTTTCATTGTAGCTGCTTTCCACCGTCTGACCGTCGCCCACGTGCTGGGTGAGCAGGCTGCCGGTTTTGTCATATTCAAATGTGAGGACGGTTCCGTCTGCCTTGGTGATGCTTTCCAGCCAGCCCTCCGGCGTGTAGGCATACCGCACCCTGTTGCCCAGCGCGTCGGTTTCAGTGAGCAGATTGCCATTCTTGTCGTAGGTATACCGGGTGATGTGCTTCAATGCATCCGTTACCTGGGCGATGTTGTCTAGCGCGTCATATTTGTAGCTGGTCTTGTTGCCCAGCTCATCAATCACGGCTGTCAGCCGGTTCACCTTGTCATACTGATACTGCTTCGTGTTGCCTTCCGCGTCCGTCTCCGCAATCACGTTGCCCGCCGGGTCGTAGGTGAGGTTCTGGCTTGCCCCGTTGGCATACGTCACCTTTTCCAACAGGCTTTCCGCCGTATAGGAGAAGCGCGTTTCATTGCCCAACGGGTCGGTTTGCCCGACGAGATTGCCCAGCGCGTCATAGGCGTATGTCGTTTCCGTTCCGTCTGCGGAGATCTGTTTTACCAGCCGCCCCAGCAGATCATACTCATATCTTGTAACCTGCTCGCCCTGCGTGACGCTGAGCACGTTGCCCATGGCGTCATATTCGTATGCAGTCGCCAGCCCTGTGCGCGGGGTGGAAAGTATCACCCGGCCAAGGGCGTCGTATTGGGTTGTGTCCTTTGTTCCGTCCGGATAAACAATCCCGGTCAGGTTTCCGTTCAGGTCATAGGCAAATGCCACTGTGCGGTCTTCCGCATCGGTTACGGCGGCGATGTTGCCCGCAGCGTCATATTCGTACAGCGTGGCGTTGCCGTTCACCGTCAGGCTTGCGATTTGGCTGTTTTCGTTGTAGCCGTAGGCCGTGACGCAGCCCTCGGGGTCGGTCATGGTCAGGGCGCGGCCTGCGCTGTCGTACTCATAGAGCGTGACGGCGCTGCCCGGCGCGGTGATCTTCACGATGTTGCCCAGCGCGTCATAGGAGAAGGAAGCCTGCTGGCCCAGCGCGTCCGTGACCTTGGAGACGAGCCCGTTTTTGTTGTAGCTGTATTTGGTGGTGTTTCCGTTTGCGTCCGTCTCGGCGGCGACGCGCCCGGCTCTGTCATAGCCGGTAACCAGCACGCCGCCATTTTTCTGGATGGCCGTGGTGGCGTTGCCGTTTTTGTCGTACTCAAGGCTTACCGTCTGACCCAGGGCGTCCGTCATCCCAGCCAGATTGCCGTTTTCGTCATACTGGTAGCGGGTGACGCCGCCCAGCGCATCGGTGACGGCAACCAGGTTGCCCACGCTGTCATAGGCATAGCGGGTAACAGCATCGGTTGGCGCGGTTTCAGAGATGATGCGGTTCAGCGCATCGTAGGCGTAGGCGGTAACATTGCCCAGCGCATCCGTCATAGTGAACAGGTTGCCGTTTAAGTCATAGGTATAAGTCGTTTTCGCGCCCAGCGGGTCGGTCACGCTTGTGATGCGTCCAAGCAGATCATACTCGATGGCCGTCACGCCGCCCAGGGCGTTTATCTGCCGGATGGGGCGGTTCATGCTGTCGTATTCCACGGAGATGACGGCGCCGCCGGGCAGCGTGCGGGTGAGCAGATTGCCCGCCAGATCATAGGTCATGGTCTGGACTGCGCCGGTGGGGTCGGTCACGGTCAGGGGCAGACCTACCTCGTCATAGGTGTATTCGGTGACGCCACCCAGCGCGTTGGTTTCCCGCAGGAGATGGCCTGCCGCGTCGTACTCGCTGAGGGTCTCGTTTCCGGCGGGGTCGGTAACAGTCAAGCGGTTGCCGTTTCCGTCGTAGGTATAGCTGGTCTTGTTGCCCAGCGCGTCGGCAATGCTCTTTTGCTGGCCGTTTTTCGTGTAAGCGGCGGTCTGCACCGTTCCGTCCGGAAGCGTGGTCTTTATCAGGTTGCCCAGTGCGTCATAGGCGTACTTCGTCACGCCGCCCTTGGGATTGGTCATGGAAGTCTGGCGGCCCAGCGCGTCGTAGATATAGGAAACAGACGTGCCATCTGCAAATGTCAGCCGCAGCAAGTTTCCGCTGGCATCATATTCATATTGCGTCACGTTTCCCAGCGCATCCGTCATGGCAGACAGATAGCCGTGGGCGTCATAGGTATAGGCAGTCTCGTTTCCTTCGGGATCGGTAACCTTAGCCAGCAACCCGTTCACGTATTCATAGGCAGTCACGCCACCCAGCGCATCGGTCTTTTCCACCATGCGTCCCTTGCTGTCATAGGTGTAGACCGTCACGCCGCCATCCGGCGCGGTTTCCGTCAGCAGATTGCCGTTTGTGTCATAGGTATATGCGGTGATATGGCCATTCTGATCTGTCATGCTGAGCAGATGATGGTTGTCATCCCACTCCATGACCACCGCCGCGCCGCGGGGATCGACCTCGGCAATCTTGTCGCCGTTTTCGTTGTATTCGTATGTCGTGACGTTCCCCAGCGGGTCGGTCATGGACACGATTTCACCCTGCTGTCCATAGGTGAACGTGGTCTCGCCGCCCAGGGCGTCCACAATGCGCGTGGTGCGCTTCCACTCGTCGTAATAATAGGTAACGACGTTGCCTTCCGCGTCGGTTGTAACGGTATATCCGTCCTCATACTGAATCTTATACCGTCCGCCGTTCGCGTCCGTCTGCGCGGTCACGCGGGACTGCTTATCGTACTGGTTTTGCACCTGGCGCTTGCCGCTGGCGTCGTACCATGCGGTCATGCGGCCCTGACTGTCATATTGGTATTTGGTCGTTTCGCCGTTCGCGTCGGTGAAGGAAACCAGATTCCTTCCCTTGTACCCATAGGTCAGTTCCGCGCCGCTCGGCGTGGTGAGCTTGACGATGTGACCATTCTCATCCATCTCGACCAGCAATTCTTCCTGGCTGGGCGCGATAATTTTTGTGATGAGGCCATCCTCGTCGCGCACGATCTGGGTGACGTGCTGGCCGCCGTCCTCCTCGATGCGGGAGAGCAGGCCGCCGGAGGCGAAGGCGTACACCGTGCCGTCCGTCAGCGCAATGCGGTATTCCGTGCGCGCGTCGTCATAGGCCAGGCTTTCGTATTCCGTGGAGTTGCTGGTAAACGTTCCGTCCGGCTGGATGTAGAAGATGATTTCGCTGCCGTCCGCGCGGCGGTAGCCTACGCTCCCGTCGTTAAACAGGCGCAGATGCTGGCCGTATTCCGTCGCCCACTTCGCGCCGAAGGGGCCGTCCGTTTCCGCGCTCTGGCTGTTGTAGGTGCGGATGATCTCCAGCGCGCTTCCGCCCAGGTCGGCCAGGCGCAGATCCTGCGTTTGCAGGAAGAAGTTGCCCGTGTTGAAGTTCAGCGGCTCAAAGCCCAGCGAGCAGAAGCGGTGCGGCCCCAGCAGGCTCTGATCCAGCGCGAACTCGTGACTGGGCGGGTTCGGCTCGGCGGAGAAGGTATAATTCCCGCCGTAGAGGTCGTTGAGGTATTCGGATTGGGTGAAATCCTCCACATTGTGCGCTACGCCCTCGACGCGCTCTTCCCTGGGAATGTAAACGGACTTGGCCTTCACGCGGGCGCTTGTGCGGGTCAGCTCGGAGGCAAGCCCATCCTGCGGATCGTCGTATACCCGGCGAGCGGCCACATGATACACCGCGCCGCTGACGTAATCGTAGTCCTCATAGCGCGTGCTCCGCGTGGTGGCGATTCGCTTTCCGTCGCGATAAATATCAAAGTAGATTTCGTTGGCCAGCGACGGGTCGTCCCGATTGGCGTCCGACCAGGTAATCACGTAACGGCGGAGCTTCTCGTTTTCATAATAGTCGCCGTAATCTGCCGCCTGCACGTTGGCGGGCGCTTTGATCAGGCTGGTGGAGATCGCCTTGCCGGCAGCCGTCACGCCTTCCAGATGCAGGGCGCGAAGCGTTACGCCCTCGGGCAGCATGGCGCGCACATAGAGCGTGCGCGCTGCTTGCGGAAGGAAAGCATAATCATTCAGTTCAAAGTCCGTCCATGTCTTTCCGTCATACGAATAGGCGTACAGGCCGGAGGTGACGACCTTACCGGAATCATCCTGACAGAGGGTTTCCAGACGGATGGCGTAGGCGTCCCCATTCAGGGTCAGCCTGCCGCTCTCGTAGACGCCCTTTGCTCCCGGCGCTGTGCGCAGAAGCAGGGAGGTCTTCGCGCCGCTGCCGTACAGACGTCCAGAGGCATCCAGCCCCAGCGCCGTGACGGTATGCACGCTTCCGTCCTCGCAGGGCAGGAGGTTCGCGGTAAAGGTATTGCTGTTCCACGCACCGTCCATGTACAGCCTGCGGGTGGTCAGCTCCGCCGGACAATCCGTCTCGATGGCAGGCATCGCCTCGGTGAACTCACTGCCGCCGGTGAGATGGAAGGAGGTAACTGGGCGCAGCAGCTGCACCTTGAAGCGCACGGGGTTCATCTCATAGACGCCGGTTACGTCCAGGCCCTGAAGGATGGTTCCCGCGCCGGAGAGGTTTGCGCGAATCTGAACGCTGCGCTGGGGCACGTCAAACCAGGCGTCGCGACCGTCCCGGATCGCATGCCAGGACGCGCCGCCGTCGATGCTGTATTCATAGGTTACGGAGCCCTGCGCCAGGGTATGGAGGCGAATGGCCTGCACGCTCTGCGCGGCAGAGAACGCCACGGAGGTTAGCTGGCCGGAATCGCCCGCGCATACCGCGCCCATGGGCGTAAGCTCCACGCCGCTGTGGCTGGCGACCTTGCTTTCGTCCTTCCAGATATCGCTGAGGATCAGCAGCGACGCCATGCCCCTGGCATAGTGCAGCACATCGCCGCCGTCCCTGGAAATGACGGAGAGGGAATGGGTCGAGCCCTCGGGATAAAGAATGGGATACAGATCAAACTTCTGGCTGGAAGCGCTGCCGGCGGACTGCCCGTCAAAGATCACGCGGCTGTCCGACTCGCTGCCGGCATACTCGCGGGTGTACGCGGCCTGCGTGTGGGCCGTGGTGATGATCTCGCCCTGAGCGGGCGCGGTGACGGTCACGTCCGCGACCACGGGCTGCGCGGAATGATCCGCCTTGATGAACACGCCGCGGGCGGTGCTCTCATGGCCTGCCTGATCGTGAGCGACGAGCGCGATTTCGATGGTTTCCCCGTCCGCAAACTCGCCGGTATCCAGCACGCCCAGCTGCTCGGCGGTCTTCTCCGCGGTATCCGTCCAGACCGTTATGACCTTGCCGGAGGAGCCGGTGGCGGTCAGCGTCCAATCCAGCAGGGAAATGTCTGTAACATTGCCCCAGATATCCAGCACGCCCGTGACCACCGTACCGTCCGGCGGGGTGAGCAGCTCCACCTGGGGCGGGGTGACGTCCACATAGAACTTGTGCTCCCAGGAGGCGCTGTTGCCCAACGCGTCCGTCAGATGCAGGGTGATCGTGTGCTCGCCGTCCGCCAGCGCGGTGATGTCGATCTCCTTGCTGCCGGTTTCCGCGACCTCAAGGGGCACGAATTCACCGCCGTCGATGGCATAGTCCATCTGCGCGAGGCCGCTATAAGCATCCGCCGCGCCCTCCCAACTGAGGGTTACGCTTTCCGTGTCCACCCAGCCCACGGGGTCAATCGAGGAAGCAAGAAGCGTGGGCGCGCCGCGGTCGATCCTCACGGTGGCGGTTCCTGCCGCGCCTTCATTGCCCGCGACGTCCACGCCGCGCACGGCGTAGGTATGCTCGCCGTCTGTAAGAGCGGAAATGTCCAGCGGAAAGCCCGCGCAGGTCTTATCCGCGAGATTCGTCGTGAGATACGCCCCGCCGTCTATGGCATATTCCACCCGCAGCAGATCGTTGATATCCGAAATGCCTGTCCATGTGAGGCTGGCGCTGTCGTCCTTTGTCCATTCGTCCGGCAAAATGGACACGTCGGGCGCGGTGGGCGGCGTTTTGTCCACATACAGCTGTACGCCCTTGGGCGCGCCGTAGTTGCCCGCGCTGTCCGTGCCGCGCACATACACGGCATGGGAGCCGTCCGCGAAAGCGGAGGTGTCCAGCGTGAAGGAGCCGTTGGCGGTATTGTAGGCGGTGTTTTGCCACGCCCAGGCCGCCGCGTCCGTTCCGGCTGGATTGACAACGTATTGCACATGGCCCGTGCCCAGTGTGGAGGCGTTTCCCGGCTGATCCGTGATACCCGCCCAGGTGATGGTATGCGTCCCGGTACTCGACCAGTCAGCAGGGCTGACGCTGACCGTGGCGGGCTGGCTGGGCGGCGTGGTATCCGGCAGGAGAGCCGATACCGTGGCGGCGGTAGCGCTGCCGGCCGTCTGGCCATACGCGTTGGTGGGCATGACCCTGAAATAATAATTCAGGTCGCTCTGACCGAGCCGCGGAATATTGGGCAGCTCCTGACCGGCGCCGTCCCAATGCAGGGCATACTTGCCCGCGGCGATCTCCTCGTCGGTGGGCCAGAGATTTTTCCCTTTGGTGGTGAAGCTGGTGGTATTGCCCACAAACTGATATTCATACTTTTGTCCGTTGTAGATGCCGATGGTATACCCGCTTGCCCCGCTCACCTTGTTCCAGCTCAGGTCTACCCAGCCGCTTTCGCTGTTGGTTCCATAGCCATGGGGTGTGGCTGTCAGGGTGGGTGTGCCAATGCCGGTCACATAGGTGGCAGAGAAATTCATGCGTTCGTTGCGGGGCAGCACATCCGAAGAACAGATGCGCGCCCATGCGCTGCCAGATGTTACGGCAATGCCATAGTTTTGTTTTTGATCCGCCGCGTTAAACCACGCAGAAAAGAGCCTGGTCACATCCACGCTGTTCCAGCCGGTGTGAAGGGAAACGTCTATGCTGATTTCACTGGAGAGCGAGGGGCGGCTGTTATAGGTCACGGTGGATGTATTCCAGCTGCCCGTTACCAGAGAAATTTTGAATTGTCCATTGCCGCCTACCTCATGAACATAGACGTTCCACATGGCGCTTTCAATGAGCAGATCCGTTCCCGTGGGGAATTCGGAGACGTTCCCATCGCTGCCCGCAAAGCCGGTAAGCGACGGAATGATTAAGGCGATGTTGTCGCTGCCGTTGTTGCCGGCATAGAGGTTAGTGCCCTCCAGATTGTGGTTTCGCTGGGGGCTTCCCCGATCTACCGTATGATCATAATGCTTGCCCGGGTTGGCGCTGGACACATACACGTCGCCGATACCGGTGGCCAAGTCATTGAAGTAGCTGCCGGTTGGGTCGATGGTCACGGGATACGAGGCAGTCTGCATCCAGGCGTCGTTGGGCGCATAGGTTACGGTATAGCTTCCGCCGCCGCCTTCCAGAGACACGGAAATATCCGTGCTGTAATTCCCCGCCGCGTCGGTCATATGCGGCGCTTCGAGCTTGGCCAGCGCCTGACCATCCTCGTTGTAGAGAAGGATTTCCTGGCCGGACTGGCGCGCGGTCAATCCCTGGGTGGACAGACGATAGGCGTACACATGGTTGCCGGTGTACTGGCGGACGATGACGTCCTCCTTCACGCCGGTGGTCAGGGCGGATAGACGTACATCCGTCACCGCGTCAAACAGGCCGGGATACACAACGGCGCTGACGCCGCCTGACGCGGAACGCGCCCTTCCGCCGATGCGCTGGCCGGTGATGCTGGAAGGACGGCTGTCCTCGGCGTATGCGGATGAGAAAAGCAGGCGCAGCAGAGCGACGCTTATACCCAGTTCTTCTGCGTCATCCGATGCTTCCGGTTCGGGCACAGGCTCCGGTTCTTGAACGGGTTCCGGATCGGGTTCAGGTTCCTGCGTGGGAGGCGCGGTGGGCGCCTCGGTGGGGTTGGCTGTTGGCTCGGCGGTTGGAGCGGCCGTTGGCTCGGCGGTCGGCGCAGCCGTAGGTTCAGCCGTTGGCTCGGTTGTTGGTTCGGCTGTTGGCTCAGCTGTCGGTTCGACGGTCGGCCCAGCCGTTGGCTCAGTTGTTACCTCTGTTGTCGGTTTGGTTGTTGGCTCAGTCGTTGGCTCGGCAGTCGGCTCCACTGTCGGCTGAGTCGTTTCCTCCGGCGTGGGCGTTGCGTTGGGGTCGGAGGATGCGGTAGGTTCAAGACTTGGAGTGGGCGCAGGCGTATCTGTGGGCCGTTCTACAGGCGTATATCCATCTGTCCGGGGAAGAACATTTCCTTCATAAGAACGAACCTCGTCCTGGGATTCAGCGTCCCGGACGGCTTGCAGGCGCTCCTGCTCGCTCAGGTTTTCCAGATGCCTAATCGAAACAAAGCCGTCAACAAGGCCAAGCGGCGTGTCAAATACGATTTTCGCGCGGCGCTCACTGGGCACAGAGCAAACGTATACCACAGCGCCTCGATTCAAGTTCCCCAACGCATCGCCGCTTGTAGCGGAAGCATATACGTCAGCTCGGGCCATTGTTTTGGCATAGCCGACGGTCAGGCGGATCTCCGGAGTTGCTTCGACAGCCGGTGTTTCGGACAGCTCGGGCGAGCCGCTGGGATCAGGAGAATCCGTCAGGGCTGGAGATTCGCTGGGCAACGGCGATTCACTTAGTAGCGGAGATTCGGAGGGCACGGGCGATTCGCTGGGTTCGGGCGATTCCGATGGTTCGGGCGATTCGCTGGGCTGCGGATAATAGTCGTCCAGCATCAGCGGCGCAAACGAAAAGCTGGTCCCTGCTAAAGATACAGAGGCCAGCTTTTGATTGGCATAATATGTGCCCTGAATCTGGGCGTCTACAACGCCTTCGGCATTGTGCAGATAATCCCCTTGATCTTTCATGGAAGAGGGCGCGCTCTCCAATGGCAGCAGTTTCCCTGTAAGCGTATCCGCGGTCAGCGTGACCGTGTGCCTGCGCAGACCATCTGCAGCGCCGGCATGCGCGTCCGCGGCAAGTGCGGCGGGGGTGTTCACCGCCAGCATAAGCGCGAGGATCAGGGAAACGATACGCTTCAGGTTCATGCTGTACTCCTCCTGAAATCTGTCAGTATTGATAAACATTAAAATAAAGAGACAAAATAAAGGGATAACTACCCAATCAAATAAGCGATAAAGAGCACAAATAAAGCGTGAAATAATTCCTATTTATACTATATTCAATTTGCATTAACTTGTCAATGGAAATTTGAAATTAATTTCCGTGCCGCGTGGGCAAACGGGGCGGCTATATGCTTTTCGCAGAGCAATACGCAAGACTTCAGGAATTTTGCTCGAATTGTTTTACGATTTAGAACAAGAGGTGCGGTAATGGTGTCATCAACAATCGGAATAAGCGATAAAAATAGACTCCGCAAGAGAACCTTAATCCTCTCGGAAGCCATTGAATCTTGGTTGCCGCATGCCGCCCGCGCTGGTTCGTTCCATATAGGTGATGATACAGATGGGCGGATTTTTATACCAAACGGCGCCTTCATTTCCCGAAGGTAGCATGTCGAAAGGGCAGCTTGGTGTTGTTGGAAAGCGGCATGCCACATTCCTCGATACGCCCAGCGTGACGTGCCCCATACAGCGCAAAGGAGCATCCATGGAGCCGAGCACCAGACTGGTGATCTGTTCGCCCTTGGCGATGTACCCGCAGGCCAGAAAGTCTTCGTCCACAAGGTTCTTCACCTTCACCCAGTCGCGGGAGCGCTTGCCCATGCGATAGGGGCTGTCCTTTTTCTTTTGTACGATTCCCTCAAGGCCCTGCTCGGTCGTTTGATCAAACAGGGCCTTTGCGTTGCCTGCGATGGTTCTGGATACCGCCAGCCGCCCGCGATCAAAAGCCGTCTCCCGCAGGATAGCCTTGCGGTCGATCAATGGCCGGTTCGTCAAATCCTCGCCGTCACGATACAGGATGTCAAAGGCGACAAAGTTAGCGGGCGTCTGCGCCGATTTCAAGCGGATGCGCACAGTGCCGGTCATCATACTGCGCGCCTGCAGAGCTTCAAAATCCGGCTTGCCGTTCGTGTCCGCGATGATGAGTTCGCCATCCAGGATGCACGTTCCAGCGACTGCCTCATGCAAGCCCGCAAGCTCTGGAAAACTGGGCAGCAGCCGCAGGTTCCGCTTGTTGCGCAGGTCAGTTTCGCCGGGGCGCAGGTAGGCGACGCAGCGGATGCCGTCCAGCTTCAGTTCATTCAGCCATTCGTCCGATTCAATGGGTTCATGGCGCTCGGTCAGCAGCATGGGGCGGACGCTCCGGTCTTCAAAGAGCTCCATCAATGCACACCCGCCAGCTGAGGCTGCTGCTGGGCGAGGCTCCGCTCCAGTGCCTCCATGAGGTTGATCACATTGCCCTGCGGCTCGGCGGCGGCGATGATCTCCTGGCCCTCGATCTTGCGCTGGATGGCGGAGACGAGCTTCTCTTCGTACTCGTCGCGGTACTTCTCCGGCGCGTAGGGCTGAATCATGGCGTGGACGAGCATGCGCCCCATCCGCATTTCTGCGTCTGAGACCTCGCCCTGTCGGGGCTGCACGGGCAGGCGCTTGATCTGATCCCGATAGAACAGCGTCTGCATGCGGATGCCCTCCGGCTCCGGAATCAGCGCCAGCATGGTCTGCTTGCTCCAGAGCACGCATTGGCCGATGCCGATTACGCCCTCATCCAGCATCGACCGGCGCAGCAGTTCGTAAGCCTTGTCGCTGCCATCCGGCGCGCAGAGATAGGACTTGTCGAAGTAGACGGATGGAATGGATTCGGGCGGGGCAAAGTGCAGGATGCGGATGGTCCTGTCGCGTTCGGTCTTGATTCGCTCCAGCTCGTCGTCCGTGAGTATGACATATTGGCCTTTGGCATACTCGTAGCCCTTGACGATCTGGTCGGCCTGCACCTCCGCGCCGGTGTCCTCACGCACCTTCTTCTGACGGACGCGCACGCCGTCCCGAGTGAGTTGGTTGAAGCCGACACCCTTTTCCTGAACGGCGGTGTAGAGGGACACCGGAATATGCACCATTCCAAAGCTGATGGCCGCTTTTCTCGCTGCTGCGGGCATAAAAAATACCTCATTTCGGAATTAGCTTGTCCGAAATGAAGTGGTTTTATGGAAGCAGAAGCTGCCATCTATCCGTTTGGAAGCACAACCTTCTCGACGTTCCAGCCTCCATTTTCGATTTTCATCACCGCGAAGGAAATTTCTTGGTCGAACCGCCGCTTGCCACCGCTGCCGGGATTGAGCTTCGTTCAACCCTTTTCCTATGATGATCCGCCTCAAGACGTTCGCACTGTCAAAACGCAAGGAATTTATCAGATCATCGGCGAGCGTTACGGTCCATATCTTTTTAGCCATATTTGCTTCCATTTATTCATCTTCCAAACAGTAAGCAAATGCATCATAGTATTGATGAGTTAAACACAAAAAGGTGGCGTCTCCGTAGAGACTCCACCGAGTTGCCTTATCTTTTTGAAATACGGAAGAATTGCCTGCAAAGCTCGGCTGATTCCTTTTCTCTTTGCATTATTTCTGATTCAAATGCTTTACTCCCCTCCGTTTGAATGATCCTTTTGATTGTTAACGCCTCTTTTCTCAAAGCCATACGCTTATCACTTCACACTACTATTTTAGCCCATTAGCTCCAGGTTCGATAGCAGACAATTTCCGCGGAGGGCAACAGCTTATCAGCCATGAATCTTCACGGATTTTACGGAACATTTCTTCTTAAAAAAAGCAATTCCGTAAGACCATACTTCATTCGCTCCATCATCAATCAGCGGTTCAGCATATTCCCGTTCGAGAATTTGCTTCAACGCCGCATCACATTGCGCCTCCATGTCGTTCCTGCTCTTGGCTCGTTTGGTTTCAATGATCATCCCAAGCTCTCCAGTGGCATTCTCGATCTGGATGTCACTTCTTCCCATGCCCGCCTCACGGTTGGAGAGGATCGTCCAGTCGCTTTTTCCCTTCAATAGTCCCAGCAGAAAGCCGTGATAGAAGCCCTCATAGCTATCATAATAGCTGATCGTCCCACGAAGCTGCTCATTCAGCATCGTTTCCACCTGTTCCGCGTCCCCACTTTCCAGTGCGCGACACAGCTTTTCCATACTGTTCTTCTGTGTGACAACTTTCTCCGCGAACCACTTCTGGATCTTCTCGATAAAGATTTCCCTCACTTCGCGGTTGGGGATGACGAGGCTGGTGTAGTCATCCTCATCCTCGGGCGCGTTCTTGTCCACCGTCAGGTATCCCGTCAGGAACAGCACACTCCATAGATTGTCGATGCTCTCTGTCAATTCACCATAGGTCAGCGTCTCCACGATCTTTTTGCGAATCGTCTTTCCCGCCACAAGCTGCTCGATCTCGCCACGCGTCGTCGCGTCCGCCATGTCGATAAACTGCTTCACCAGCGCGTTGGACGAGGTGTTATTCCAGTAGGGCTTTGGTCTGGCCTTTGGATTATCCAGCAGCTTGTCGCAGTGATTGACTACATCCCACGGGCAATAGACGTCCGCATTGCCGAAGTGATAGCCGTCGTACCACGCCCGCATGTCCTCCAAGGCATACTCCATGCCATAGTCGGCCAGCAGCTTCTTTACATCCGCTTCCGTAAAGCCGAAATATTCGTCATAGCGCGTATCCGTGATGGTATCCACCTTGAGGTTGTTGATCCCCGTGAAGATGCTCTCCTTCGAGATGCGCAGGCAGCCTGTCACCACCGCGAAGAACAAATCCGGGTTGGTTTTGAACGCTTCGCCGAAGAAGCCCCGCAGGAAGGCTACCATCTGGTCGTAGTACCCATTGATGTGAGCCTTGTCCAGCGGAACGTCGTATTCATCGATCAGCAAAATCACCTGCTCGCCGTAGTGCGCGTGGAGCATCCGCATTAAGGTTACGAGGGCATCTTGCAGTTCATCTTCCTCGGGTTGCCGAGCCATAAGGTTACGGAAGATCTTCCGATCATCTTCTTTGACATCAGGTGCTTTCTCAAGATAATCCAGTCGCTTGCATTCAGTGGAGATCAGCGTGACCAATCGCGCAATGGCTTCCTCATACGTCAACCCTTCCACGCCCTTGAGCGAAAGGAAAACGACGGGATGCCTCGCCTGATATTCCTCGCAAAGCTGCTTCTCCTCGCTAATCGCAAGTCCATTGAAAAGTGACTTGTCCGAGCCGATCTCAAAGAAGCTCCAAAGCATGCTCATATTCAGCGTCTTGCCAAACCGGCGGGGACGGGTGAACAGGTTCACGTCGCCTCGGTTGGTCAGTACATCTTGGATGAGTAGCGTCTTATCCATATAATAGTATCCGAGTCGACGAATCTTCTCAAAGCTATCCAGACCGACCGGCAACATCTTTTTATCCATATGCGACCTCCTTTTCCCGCGGCGCATTGATTCTCAAAGCCATATGCTTATAACTCTCCACTTTCATTTTATCGCATTATCGGCTTGATAGCAAGCGATTCTCTTTCTCGGTACAAAATAAACAGGGCCCACAGTAGGATGTAGTTTATTCATTGGCCCCCATTTTATGTAAATTGTTGCATGCGCCAACACGGCAAACAATTATGTTTTTATCGCAAAATATTGCGCCATTTTTCCTGCTAATTTTGGTGGCGGCTGGTTTTTTGTCCCGCCACATTTTTTAGCACTGCTAACATTCTGCTAACGGCACCCCGGGATTTGCGGGGTATATTCAAGGGAAATGCGAACACCCACATTCGTTAGAAATCCAGTAAAATAAGGCATTCCAGGGCACTCGAAGGCACGCAAAGGCGAACAGTCTTTCGTCCTCCTAAGCGACAGGCCGTGGGTTCGAATCCCGCCGGGATCACCATTTTGAAGATACCAGATTCGACAAATTTGCCCTAAATCGGCAAGTTTCCGGGTCTGGTATTTTCGTATCCCGAAACGGGCCAGTTCATGCTAACACACAGCACCCGGTGTTTGCAAATTGCAAACATTTATGGCCGATTTCTAACGTGGCCTCTTCAGCGGGTCGGTTTTTTCTGCAAGCGCAGGCGGACGGTCTTGCTAATTTTCGCGGATGGTCGGGGTCGGATTTTGAAAAAATCAAGGCGCCACCTTGATTTTCAGAACCGTGTTTGGCCAGATTGCTGTGGACGGGAGAAGGATGAAAGAGAGCATTTCCCGCTGTTTCTGCCAACATTCTGGGTAGGGGTGTTAGCTGGTTTTCCCGGAAATGTTGGATTTGCAAACACTGTCCGCCTGGCGTTAGCTGCTTTACCATATTGGTAGAAAGCTTATGCGAATCCATTGGTACGGCGTGCTTTTACCAGTCTTTATGCGGATAGCATCCTCATTCATCATTGTGGCAGTAGCCATAATACCAGCATTCATATGGATCACAACATTGATCACTAGGCGCAATCACCACTTCATCCGGCTGCTTCTGCATCCGGTTCAGATGCCAGATGTGATCGTTGATCCATTTCTCATAGCCCTTGGCCTCGCGGGTTACGTCCACAGGTACGAAAAGATTCTCCTCGTCCGGGCCGTGGGTACTAAGGTTTCCCAGGTCAATTGCCCTGCTCATCGCACTCACTTCAGAATCCATGCGTTCCTCCAATCATTTCGTCATTTCTTTTTCCCATTATCCTTGAACAATTCGCTCAAGAAGTAAGCAGCTAACAACGTCTTGCTAGGTTGCCACTGACGGGGCTGGTTTCTTGCAGGCGGTGCATTAATTCCTCGAATGATAAGAGGCACCGTTACGGCAAATATGGCTACCATGAAGAATATCGGCCAGAAAATACCACTGAATGTAATCGGCGTATCCACGACTCTGAAACTCGCCACAGACCATTGGCCTTTTCCAGAGACATGGACTTCCAGACGACAATCCTTATGATTGAGAATCAAGCCCCTTTTGCTGATCCCCATAGCTTGGTATGCGGTCATGTTTACGTATTTCCCAGAGGGGCGATATTTTCCGCTGCTATCTTTTATAAGCCATTGCCATTGTGTACTTGACATCAAGGTTTCTTTCATATGCATCGGATAGGGATCGCCAGTCTTGCCCTCTACATATACTGTGCATGGTTCGTCTATGGCCAGTAGCTGCTCATAGGTGATGATTTCATCCTTTGCATGGGCAGTTTCCGCTAATGGTATCATTATTACCAACAATAGGAGAAAGGTGGCAAATTGTTTCATGTTCCCAACCCCTCAAAGTCTGTATAGCATCTAATACGCTGTAATTCTCCGTGTATTGCATGAATCCGAGTACTAATTGCCCTAATAGTATCTAGATTTCTTCGCATTCATCTTAATCATAAAGGATGAAATACGCCTCTTAATAATAATTATCGTTTAGTCCTTCTTTAGTATGCGATGCAAGGCGTTTACGATAGCCTCTACATCAACTATCGTGTTCTCTACGCCCAGCGATATTCGGATGGTTGACTGTGCTATCTCTTCAGGTACACTCATGCTCTTGAGGACATGAGAGATGACTGTCCTCTTGCTGTCACAGGCAGAGCCGGTCGAAACGGCGATCCCCATCAGATCTAGGCGATGCAGTAGGGCCTCTCCTTCATATCCGGGAAAAGCGAGACTTAACAAACCTGGCAGCCGTTCCTGATTCTCTCCATGAAGAACGTGAGGAATATCCTGTATTCCTTGGATAAGAGCATCGGTCAACGAATAAAGGTGAAAGGCTTCTGTCTCCATCGCTTCAAAATGTTCCTGTAGCGCAGCAGCCATACCTACAATACCGGCAACGTTCTCTGTTCCGGCGCGCATACTGTTTTCCTGCGCGCCGCCGTTTTCGTGTGGGAAAATCTGCGTCCCTTTGCGGATATAGAGGAATCCTACGCCCTTTGGCCCATTGAATTTGTGGGCCGAAGCGGAGAGCAAGTCAACGCCCAATTCATTCACATTCACCGGAATGTGACCCACAGCCTGGACGGCATCCGTGTGAAAAAACGCATGATGAGCATGAGCTAATGCAGCGAGTTGCTGAATAGGCTGGATTGACCCTACCTCATTGTTTGCCATCATAACGGAAACCATCTTTACGTTTTCCGTCAGCTGTTTCCGTAAGGATTCCGGCTCAATGACACCTTCTTTGGACGGGGAAACATAAGACACAGGCCACCCATCTGCCTCTATGGCTTCGCACGCCCGTAGAATCGCATGGTGTTCGAAGGCTGAAACGAGAAGAGCACCTTCTCTGCAGATAGACAGAGCGGTGCCCTTGATGGCCCAGTTATCGCTTTCCGTGCCGCCGGACGTGAAGAAAATTTCCTCAGGCTGCGCGCCAATGCATGCAGCAATGGACTCGCGTGCCTCTGCTATGGCCTTTCGGGGCTTACGGGAAAAAGAGTATGGCTGAGACGGATTGCCATACTCTTCCTTTAACCAGGGCAACATTGCCTCAAATGCTCTGTCGGATAGCCGTGTCGTGGCAGCGTGGTCGACGTAGATCATTCTTTATCACCTATCGCTTAAATCAGGAGAACAGCTTGCAGCCTTCCTCCTTGAATTCCTCGATCTTCTCATTCAGTTCTTCAACGGTGGTATCCAGATAGGATGCAAAGCAATCCAAACAGAAGAACTTTTTTGTGCCTTTTCCCAACATCTTCTTACAAACACCAACTTCATCCTTAGAAAGAGGCTTCTTCCTGCAAGAGGAACATTCGATCGTAGTCATTGTATCGTCCTTACCTTGAATTGAGGAATATCTCTTCCTGCATATTCAATATCCATGATGCCCATCTGCGTCAAGATTATCGAACGCATTTTGCACGCTCGACGGAGACAATATCGATTAAAATCAGCTGTGCGTATATCTTCAGGCTGCCTAACATAAGGGAATAGAAGTTTAAGATACGCTGTCGCAATACGCTTTACTGCTTCTGTATCACGTGTGTCTGCTCCGTCGGGGACTTCAATCAAGCGATCAACGATGGCGCGATAACTAGAATCATTCCTCAATTCATGCATGATTGAGCAGAAGTATTCAGAGTTCAGCGCCCAACCGTTCACCTTCAGATCATCATTCATGCGGGGGATATTCCAACCTTTGATGAATCCGTGAAAGCGCTCAAGAAGCGCAGACTCATGAAACTCAGAGGGCAACTCAGTAAACATATCGGTAGTGGCGTCATTGTCCATGATTTCTTTAGGAATATTACCACAAAGGATCATGCCAGCCCATGCGATTCCCTTATGGTTGCCTACTGTGTATTCCCCACTTTCAAGATAGCCTTTCAATGCTGAACGCACTTTATCGACATCAGTGAAGGAAATTGTTTGTATTTCATCAAGTGTCACAAAGTCGTATCCGGCTATCAGACCTTCTGTTCTTCTAGACTGGTCATAAAACAATTTCGGTACGCTCATGGCTCCACCGGAAGAAAGCCAGCCAAATCTGCTCACGCGTCCATACAGATAGGATTTCCCTGTCCCTTTTGGAGCAAGCTCAATCAGGTTCAAACGCTTTTCCACAAATGGAAGCAGCCGAGTCAGCATGGTGAGCTTTTCCTCTTCGGATTGATAGCCGCTCGCATTATAGTCAATTGCACCAAGAAGGACATCAATCCATTCTGAGACCTCAAAATGGCTGGCGATATCCTTATAGTATTCCAGATCAATCGTGTACGGACAGAAGTTTTGGAAAGCCATAAGGCGGATTTTTCCAGGGATGCGAGGTCTTGCTGAATCATCGGGATCTCTGTACCCCAATTCAAGCATGCCCCAAACCTCCTGGCCTGAAACAAGTTCTTCTTTCACTTTCTGCCAGATGTAATCTTCAATAATTGTTTCTTTCGATGATAACCAAAGATCAGGCAGGGAGAAAGAAATTTCCCCTGTGCGGATATTGACATCAATAGAAATCTTGGTAAGCATCTTGACACGCTCATGATCTTTGACGATGCGGCTTTTGATAGCATTCCAATTACTTCTCTGCGGAATATAGCGTCGCACGAACGCAGAGAGTTCCTCTATATCGAAGTTTCCCTCGTCATCCTCAAACTTTCTCAGAAGCCAATCGCGAGTAAATGATGGTAAGCCAAGCGAGGAAAATACACTGTTGTTTTTCAAATCCTTAAAAACAACCATGTCATCAAAATATTCCCGAAGCTTCTCTGTCATAACGATTCCTCCTTAATTGCTAAAGAAATCAGTCCCATCGCGATCATTTCGGGTCATGCGTTTTGTCCGTTGAACTTTGAACTGGAATGTTGAAAGTTCGTTATCGCCATCAAAAGCAACAGCCTCAAACGTAAACGATGATGACCAAACTTCATGATACATGGAAAGATCGACTGAAAACTCCAACGGGTTTATCTCGCTCCTGATTGCTGGATATGTTTTGCCCTTTATCTTGATGAAAAGGCTTGCCGATGGCTTTGAACAATAAACCGGCATGACAGTGGGTCCGTCCAAAGGCTTTATAATAGTTGCAACTTCGTCAACTGCGGTACCAAGCACATGACATTCAATCGCTTCATTTGCAAGAGTAATTCTGATAACAGGCACGACAACCTCTTCCAAAGATGCTCCACCATGTACTTCAATAATAGCACGTCTACTGCCCTTAAAGCGATCATAGTTGGCAAGCACCCAATGGTCGTTGTTTTCAGTCGCGGACTCAGGGCATTCATCGGCATCACTCTTTGGACAGCATCGTCCGGAGCGTTTGCCATTTTCTTCCATTTGCCAATTCGTAATTTCCCACCTATTTTCATGCTGGTTCAGCACGCACAATCTGCTGGCTCCATGATCTGAAACCAGCAAGAAGTATTCCGCTTGATGGTTGACGAGACAGCTTTTAATTGTGATGAGAGAATCCCGAATTATAGTCAACTCATCGGCAAGATGAATAGCAGGCCCTGTGCTTTGTTGGGCTGGAACTCCTTCATGCTTTATCTTGTCAAGATTCGGCTCCTTGGGGCACTTAAATCCCGTCCAATTCTCATAGAAAGCGCGATTGAATTCCGTAAGAGTTGGCAGTGTGGCTCTTCCGACATTAATTTCAATCCAGAGTCCTAACTCCTTAGCGAGCCTCTTGATGAAACCAAGGTATTCGACACCAAGCGCGTCAATCCAGTAGAGACCAGCTCCCTGCCCATTCGCTTGATCGACAAGCAGATTTCTTGTTGGCAAAAGATTATATCGTCTATTTCCTGGCTGAGAGAGAACATTCACTTGTTGCAAAAACTCAGGATCAAGTTTATTACTTGCCTTTTGCTTCTTGTAATCCTTGAAATATTGCGTCAGTAGCTCCCCATCTGAACAGGAGAATTGATATTCATTGAAATATGCCGCAAGATCAGGATATACTTCCTCCAGCGTTGGCAGGTTCAGGCCATATCGGGCAGTCTCCTCAAGAATCGCGCGCCTTTCAAGAATCGTGTTATCCGTCAGATAGTGAATCCGATTTGCACCTTTCTCATGAGAATCCCGTACAAATTCACTGATATCCACTTCTTGGTGCGCTTTCAGGAACGCCTTCCGCTCCTGATATAAGGCCTGATACGCATCGCTTTCATGCGACACGTGCAGTATTGCGTGTGTCAGTTCCTTGCGGTATGCGGCGTAATTCGGAGAATGCTGTGCGACAAGATGGAAATATGGTGATACCGTGCCAAAAAGCAGGAGTTTGAGATAGTTCCGCCAATGATAAATATCATTTGCTTCGAGGGATCGGTTTGCAAGGTATTCAGTCCATTCCTGTTCCCCAAGAACTCCCTCTGGAATGACAAAAGAAGTATCCTCATCACGTAGCGCTGCATATGCATTTGATATGACTCCGGAGCAGATAATCGGCACTTCGGTGGTAACGTAAACTTTTCCGGCAGGAAAATCTTCAAGCGCCTTCAGTAAAGCCTTGAAACCGGAGACGGAATCGACTGGAACACTCGCATTAACTTTTATGATAGAAACATCAGAACTGGAAGACAATTCGCACCAACGGTTGCTTCCAAACTTGGTGTTTTGCTGCTGCAGACGTTCTAGCTCCGTCCCCTGATTCCGGCAAAAAACAATGATCTTCTGAGAGAATGTTTGGCCTGCTATTCTCCGCAAAAATGTGGCGTTTCCTGAGAGCATGACAAGCTCACCCGCACCCTTAAGCAGAATGGGGTTATTTGCATTCAGTAAAACGTTGAAAACGGCGTCTTCATCCGGCAAGCCATCATCGGTGCAGTAATCGCTCATACTGATAGTATGCACTCGCGTTGGAAGAGAACGTGTCAGCGCTTTCAAGTCTGCAGAGGAGTTCGCAGCAACTAGAAATGGATAAGCAGTGTTACTTAATAGATACTGCTTTAAGGCTTCTATTGCTTCAGGCCGTTCAACTCTCATTACAGCATTCCCTCGCTATCCATCATCTGTACGCCTACATCAAGCTTATCTTGAACAAGACGTTTTAAATAATCCTTGGCCTGCTGAGGTTGCATATCATCGATGCGATCAAGCAGCTGTTGGTTAGCTCCGGACAAGTAATTGTGGTCTGCCTTCTCTTTGATCGCAGACTTGGCAGCGCTTCCTGTCACCCACTCATAAGGGTCTGAAGGAACGCTGCTGCGGATCGCCTGCCGGGCCTCGTCTACCGTTACTAGCGTATGATACTGGCCGATCATCTCACGGACAAAGGCTGTATCAATCGCGGACTGATCTTTCAGCTTTTCAACAAAGGTTGGGTTCCCATCGAGATAAGCCAATGACGCAGTGATGTCCGCATCTGAGGGAGAAACTGCTTTCAACGTTGCAAATAGTCTCTTTGCCTGTTGATGTTCAGAAGCAGGAACCAGAGCAAGAATCGGCGTGCTGTAGTGTTCCGACCATTGATGTGCATTATCAAAGCCAGAGAGCGCATTCCACTTGATTCGAAGCTGGGTGGCACGCAGGGAAGCGCGTTCCTGGTCTGCGGCTTCATTCACTTCGCGGATAAAATCAGATTTGGATTTGGTAAACGACGTCTGATCAAGGCCAGCGTATATCCGTTTTCCAGTCTCCACGTCAAGGCCCTGAAGGCTGGCAGAAAAATACTCGGTAAATCTCGCCGGCCTATTGTTGAGGAAGTCCTCAATTTCCGCATGCTTTTCAGTCAGGATAGTGAGAAATTGCTGTTTCTTTTCAGCGGTTGCCAAACCGCCATCTGCGATAATATCACGCAGAAGTTGCACCCAAGCTCGCAGTTCCGGGGTTTTTTCCTAAAATGCTTGAAAAGCAAAAGGTTCATCAACGATATTGAAAAGGCAAAAGCAGAAGTCTCCACCGAAAGGATTAAATTAAGAACTTGTCTTCATAAGATGGATGTGTTATAATAGTAGAATGAAAGAAGCAAGAGCCGAGCACAAGCCGTACCCGACGGACTTGACAGACGCGCAGTGGTCAGAAATAGAGCCACTATATTCGGGAATGCGGAATCGGAAGTGGAGCAAGCGCGAACTGACAAATGCCGTGCTGTATATCGTAAAGACCGGCTGTCAATGGCGGCAGCTTCCGCACGATTTCCCGCCGTATCAAACGGTTTATAGTTTTTTCAGCCGTGGAGCAAAGTCGGGATTATGGGAGGAGATCCTCGCTCACTTGGTTGAAAAGACTCGTAAAGATGCGGGGAAAAGTGCCGAACCGCACTATGCGTTAATTGATTCGCAAAGCGTAAAAACGGTAGCGGACAATGAAAAGCGCGGCATCGATGGCGGAAAAAAGCAAAAGGGCGCAAACGTCATGCCGTCGTAGACACAATGGGCAACTTGCTGGGCATCGTGGTTCACGCTGCAAACATTCACGACACGAAGTCAGGCATTCTTGCAGCGCAGAAGGCTTGCAAAAAGTATCCGTCAATTCAAGCCTTTTGCGCCGATGCAGGTTATCGCGGCACGTGTATTGACGAAGTTAATCAACAGCTCCGGCGCCGGGTGGAAATCTCCGAGAAAATCAAGCCTCATGAGTGGGAAAAACTTCCGTGGCGCTGGATTGTCGAACGTACCTTTACTTGGATGAATGCTGCTCGCCGCGTCCGTCACAGCTCAGCCTGTATTTACCAAGACGGAGGATGTTCGAGCGAAATCTTCGTAGCAATTCTTCCCGGCAAGGAACCGGTGGTGGGCACCTGACCCGATGGGAGCCGCCCGCAGCAAAAGGAGCGATGCGCTTTTTTGCTGCATCGCTCCCTGAGAATGTTTCCTTATGCCGTAGCCATATCAGCAGCGCTGATGGCTATCATCCAGTCCATGTTTACTTGGAAAGCACCTCCATGGGGAAGTCGCCGCGGATCAAGCCAGCCTCATAGGCAGCTTTGCGCTCATCGACGATTTGCTGGCCGCCAACGTCCAGGATGGCCTGCACGCAGCGATCATACACCGCGTCAAATTCGGCCGGATCGCAGGTCAGGGCGTTGGTGAGCAGCTCAGCCTGCTTTGCCAGCACCATCTGGCCGTAGTCGGCCTCGGCCTTAATCGCCACGGTGAAGCCGATGGGTGCATAGGAATCCTTGGCCATGTACTCATAGGAACGTGCGACGACATCCTCATAGCCGGTGAAGGCCAGGGCGCTGTACTTATTGTTCAGCTCATCATTGCCGAAGCTGCTGCCATTGGACAGGAACACCAGGTCGACAGCGGACAGCCACTTCTGGTCGTCGGGCAGGTTGTCATTAGTTACACGGCCAACGGGCAGGCCGTCCTCGTTCAGATGATCATAGTGAACGCCTTCAATGCCATTCTGCAGGTAGAACATGTTTTCAGGCTGAGCCATCCAGTCCATGTACTTCATCGCGGCAACAGCGGTCTCCTTATTCACCCAGCTGGGAATGAAGATGCAGATGCCGTTGGCGGCATAGTTCTCGTGAAGGGTGTAGCCGTCAGGATTCACGAAGGGGTTAACAGGGATCCACTCGGCGTCCTCGCCCACGTTCTTCTTCATCTCATCGCTGTAATCGGGCCAAACCTGCGTGGGACCCTCGATGTAGAAGCCCGCGTAGCCCTGGTTCAGATCGCGGTCGCGGATGTCGCCGTTATCAATGGCGAAATTCTCAGAGATCAAACCCTCATTGTACAGGGTATTCAGCAGACGATAGGCCTCCTTCGCGCCGGGCATCTGCTCGTGATACAGGGAGTACCAGTCCTCCTTGGTGATCTTGGAGAAGTCCAGGAAGGAATCCACGATCACGGAGGTGGAGAACAGCGGGCTGTTCTCATACAGCTTCATGGCGTAGGGAACCGTCTGCTCGCCGCCCAGCTTGGCTTCCTTGGCCGCGCGCAGATAGGCAACCCACTCCTCGGTGGTGGTAGGCTCCGCCATGTTCAGCTTGTCCAGCCAGTCCTTGCGGATGAACAGACCCAGCTTGGCCACATTGATGCGGCGGGCAGGGATATAATATCTCAGAAAGATCATATCGACGGAGATGGGAACAACCTTTTCAGCCTATCTGCTCGGCATCCGCCTTGAAAAGATGAAGGAATTGCTGGTGAATACGACCATCTCCCAGCGGGATATTGCCGAGCAGGTCGGCATTGGCAGCGAGCAGACCATGTATCGTCTGTTCAAACAGTATATGGGATGCTCCCCCGGCGAGTATCGGAAGCATCCCTCCGCAGACAGTACCATAGCCGCCGAGACGGCGGATGAATATCATGAAAGCGAGGAATAATCACATGGACAACCTGAAGTATCTGGAACATGTCGTGGAGCTTGGAAAGGTCCAGGCTGCAACCACGCCCGAGGAAATGTCCGGCGCGTTTGACGCGTTCAACGGCTTCCTGGGCCTGTATTACGATCTGGCGAAGATGGAGCTGCAAAAGGCCGGGATCGACACGCCGCCTATTCGAAACTTCGCCATTGACAAGGCGCTTGAGCGCATCGACGCCCGCCTGGACTGCGCTGATTTCACCATCCCCGCGCTGATCCGTATGCTGCGCGAGCATCGCGGAACGCGCCTGAATGAGGAGCAGGCACAGAAGATTGAACAGAGTCTGATTCATTTCAAGTATTGGCTGGACGAGCCCGGCGATGTGCACGCCTGCTTCTTCACCGAGAATCATCAAATCCTGTATCACAGCGCCGAATATCTGGTGGGGCAGATGTATCCTGACGTGGTGTTCCCCAACAATGGCATGACCGGCGCTGAGCATCACGCCCATGCCACCGCCTTCCTGCGCCGCTGGCTGAACTGGCGTGAACGCTTCGGCTTCAGCGAATGGCTGACTCAGGGATACTACATGGATGACATGCTGGGTCTGGTCAACCTGATGATCTATGCCGACGAGGCGGATATCCGCACCCGCTGCCGCATGCTGATTGACATGCTGGTGTTTGACCTGGCGGTCAATCATTTTGAAGGGCACTTGCCCACCACCCATGGCCGCGTCTATACCCGCTTTATCATCGAGCCCGACTATGAGGATTGCTCCGCCGTGATGGCGCTGCTGTTTGATAAGGGATACGCCGGCACCATGAGCAACTGCGCCGTGATGTTGGCTGCCAACGGCTATGTTTGTCCCAAGGCTATCCTGGCGGCAGCAGCGGCTCCCACGGGAATCCAAACCAACCGCGAGCGCATGAGCATCGACGTGGCGGACGCCAAGTATTATGGCGTGGATCCCGCCGACTTTGACAACATCATGTTCTTCTGGGGCCAGCAGACATACTCCGACCGCCTGACCATTGAGAACTCGCTGAAGGTGTTCCCCACATGGAACTGGATGACTAACCGTGTCCGCGCCTACTATGAGCGCTACAAGCTGCATGATGAGGCTGGTGCGCCCTGCGTGGATGCGCCCGACTTCACAGCCATGACACAGGTGGACATCTACACACGCCGTACGCCGGACTATATCCTCAGCTGCGCGCAGGATTTCCGCAAGGGCCGCATGGGCTATCAGCAGCATCCCTGGACGGCCTCCCTGGGCGGCAAGGCAGTCATCTTTACAACCAATCCCGCTTCCACCGAGTATTCCAACCGTCCCAACTGCTGGGCCGGCAACCTGACCCTGCCCCGCGCCGTGCAGCATGAAAACGTGCTGCTGTGCCTGTACCGCGTTGAACCCGACTTTGTGGATTACCTCTATTCCCACCTCTACTTCCCCAGGCATGAGATGGACGAGGTGGTGGAGAAGGAGGGCTGGATCTTTGGCCGCAAAGGCGATGGGTATGCGGCGGTGTATTCGCTGCTGCCCGGCTACTGGGAAAAGAAGGATCCCGCCATGTTCAAAGAGCTGTACGCCGAAAGCTGGCAGGAGAAATATGACCGTGCCGACGATTATGAGTACATCGCGCAGGGTCACGCAAACGTGTGGGTCATTGAAATGGGCTCCAAGGCTGAAAACGGCAGCTTTGAGGCGTTCATGGACGGCTTTGCCGGGAAAAAGGTGTGCGGCGACACGCACAACCTGATCTACCAGTCTCCCTCTCAGGGTGAGATCACCTTCGGCTGGAACAGGCCCCTGACCGTCGGGGGAGAAACCATCTGCATCCATGGCTACAAGCGCTATGATAACGAGTTTGCTCAGACGGAATTTGACGCGGGCGCAATCGAGATCAATGCCGGCGGTCATCAGACGATTCTTGACTTTGAAAAGGCCGAGCGCACGGATATTTAAGGCACTACCGCACAATTCGTCTGCAGCGCTGGCGATGCCTTTTCTGCCATCTGCTTCTTGCAGAAATCTCGATTTACCTCCAGTAAACCTTCGATTTCTGCAATCGCATCTGACAAAAAATGCATTCGCCATCGCACCAACTCATTTGTGCGGTATTGCCTTAAGGCAACGCCGCACAATTCGGCGGCGCGTCGGGCGATGTCTTTTCCGCCAGCCGACCACCTCATTTGCGCGGTGTTACCTTAATATGCGCTCCGCTGTTTGAGCGACCGGGTATAATTCCCGGTCACAGAAAATGATTGAGGTATTTCCTGTGAGAAAGATGTGCCTGCTCTCGTTTCTCCTTCTCCTGCTGACGCTGCCGTTCCTTGTGCATGGGAGCGCGTCGGCACAGACGGAAACGCTTCGCGTCATGGTCTATGACCGGGAGAACATGCCCGAGGAATATGGCTCCTGCGAGGACAACGCCTGGGTACGCTATATTCAAAGCCGGGTGCTTCGCGAACTGGATATATCCCCGCGTCGCTGGAAACGGTTAACATCCTGGCCGCGAAGGAAAGGGAGCTCCGCATACGAACCATCATGTGCCCGGCTGAGAATTTCGATGAGGAATGGGATCGCTGCGTGGCCGCCTATCTCTCCGCGGGCGGCAGCCGCGCCATTGAAGCCAAGCGTTCCGCCTATCGCGAAAGCATTGCAGAAAAGAAAGGAAATTGACCATGGGATACTATTTTGACGATCGCAACAGCGCTGCCTGGAGCTATGGCGACGATGCCGGGAGAATCATTGATCTGCTTGGAACCCGATTTATGGGGGAAAATCCTGTTACGCCCTTTATCTGGCGCACCTTTGATGAGTCAGGCATTCAGGCGGATCGAAAGGCGCGATATCTGCTGGATTTTGCGCGGCGTTTTCCCGGCGGAGAGAATGGCGAAATTGTCTATGCCGCCGCCGATCTATACTGTCCGCAGGCCAAGAGCTCTGGCTTCGTGGTGGAGTGCGACGGTCCTGTTCAGGTGTGGTTGAATGAGGAAAGGGTGTTCCAGTCCAACGGCAATCAGGAACGCACCCATGAAAAATGCAGGATCGATGTGTCGTTGAGGGCAGGCTACAATCGTTTCGTATGGCGCTGCGAGCGGACGGAGATCGGCTTTGGCTGCGCTTTCGCCAATGCCATGCCGCAGTGGGAGCCCTGTAATTATGTACTGCCCTACAAGGAATATGACGGGGAGGCAGGAATCCTCTACACGGAGCCGGTGGATGAACGGATGCAGATTGACGTGGGCAGCTTCTTTGGCGACTTTATGCCGCCGGAGCTGACCTGGCTTCCCCGCGCGGAGAAAAAGTCTCTTGTCGGGGCAGGCGTATATGCGGCGTGGCTCAAGGGAAGCGTCCGTGTCCCCCTTGCCGCCCATGACGCTGTAACCCTGATCGTGGACGGTAAGCCCGGACGGGTTATCCCCGGAGCACAGCATGATGTTGTGGCCGTCGGCCCCTATCAGGCGGTGGCCGCGCTGGTGAGCGACAGCGACTGGGCTTGGAGGAAGCCTCCTGTGCATATTCATGGAAGGACGACACCTTATCTCATCATGGGCCCGCTGAAAACCGCGGATACTTCAGCCTTCACCGCATGCGCCATGGGACAGCTGGTTGAGGGCGCGGAGGGGACAATCACCTGGCGCACTGGCTTTGACGGCGTTGCTCTGCGTCCCTATGTGGAAAGCAAGCTCTTTGGCCGCTGGACTTATCCGCTGGGCGTTACGCTCTACGGCATGTGGCAGGCGGGGCATTTCCTGAGCCGCGAGGTCATGAACGACTATGTGACAAGCCATGCGGATCAGGTCGTCTCCATCCATGAGTATGCGCTTTATGATCAGGCAAGGTATGGCTTTCCGGGGGTCAATCAGCAAATCTGCTGGCTTGACGCGCTGGACGACTGCGGCTCCTTTGGCTCCATGATGCTGGAATGCGCCAAGCCCGGCGACGCGGCTGTCCGCAAGCTGGCTGATGCCATTGGGGAATATATGCTCCATGAACAGCCCCGCACCTCCGAAGGAGCTTATTGCCGCCGCGACGATACCATCTGGGCGGACGATATGTATATGTCTGGCCCCTTTCTGTGCCGCTATTCGGAGCTGACCGGTAGTATGGAAGGTATGAACGCCTGCGCTAATCAGCTGCTTCAATACAAGGACCTCCTCTTTATGCCCGACAAACAGATCATGTCCCACATGCGCTGTTTGCGAAACGGAAAGAGCAACCGTATCCCCTGGAGCCGAGGCAACGGCTGGGTGCTGTTCACCCTCAGCGAGCTGCTGCAAAAGCTGCCGGTCGGCCATGAGAAGCGGCCTGCATTGCTATTGTTCTTCCGCGAGCTCAGCGCAGGGTACATGAAGCTGCAGGATGCCTCCGGATTGTGGCATCAGATTCTTGATGAACCCGGTACCTATCTGGAGTCCTCGGCGACGGCCATGTTCATCTGCGCCTTCTCCCGCGGCCTGCGTAACGGCTGGTATGATGTGGCGGTGCTGGATGAGGTACGCAGCGCCGTCGAGCGTGCCTGGAAGGGCTTGTGCGAGCAGGCGATTGACCGGGACGGCAACCTGTACGGCGTGTGCCGCGGATCAGGTTTCTCCTTCTCCCGCGCCTATTATCGCACGCTGATGTGGAACTTCAACGATACGCATGGCATTGGTATTGTCATGCTGGCAGGCGTTGAGTACCTGAAGCTGACGACGAAGGCTTACGGAGCTGTCAGCCTATAAAAAACTGCATAGAGAATCCGCCTCAGCGCTATCGGCAATGCTGCGTCATCACGAAAAATGCCGCTGCTGTACTTCTGCCAGCAGCGGCGTTTTTCGTGCAGGGAATGAGGTTTGCCGAATTTCCTGTCGCTCTCCGCAGAGAGCGAAACTCCCCATCGGAGAGTGCACGAGCCCGACCAACGGGAGGGATACCACCGTCTGCTTGCAGGTGGTGAGTAAGTGCGCCCTTGCCAGGGAGAGGGCTTGACAAAGCCTCTTTTGGAATGTGATTTGTCAAGGGTAGATTTAGGGTAACACCGCACAATGAGGCAGTCGGCTGACGAATGGATTTTTCGTCAGATGCAAATGCAAATTTCGAAGGTTTAC
>OMAG01000004.1_pt1 | contig 173698 bp, 118 predicted proteins | sample 1673781 | NCBI WGS metagenome assembly OMAG01 (sample SAMEA103958127, study PRJEB25191) | human gut metagenome | biome: human-associated habitat [ENVO:00009003]; feature: intestine environment [ENVO:2100002]; material: feces | place: Germany | collected 2013/2015 | reverse complement strand
GGTGAGTCGGGTCCTAAGGCGAGGCCGACAGGCGTAGTCGAATGGATGAACGGGTGGATATTCCCGTACCGACCATGGACCGGCAAAACCGAGACGGTGAGTACTAACCTCCGCCTCGTGGTGGTTCCTTCCTTCGGGTTGGTCCCGCCGCGTGGTGTTGGGAGCGTAGCCGCAGTAGGTCAGCGCAGGGGTGACACGGAATGGGAGCCGGCCGCGGAGGTGGTTTTCCGTGGTCAAGCACGCAGCCAGTCATGTAGGCAAATCCGCATGGCGCGCATGGCGAGGTGTGATGATGGGAGCCTTTTGGCTCGATATCCGGTTGTCCAGGCCGTCGAGAAAAGCCTCGGCGTGAGGGCCATGGCCGCCCGTACCCCAAACCGACACTGGTGGTCAGGTAGAGAATACCAAGGCGATCGAGCGAATCCTGGTCAAGGAACTCGGCAAATCACTCCCGTGCCTTCGGTATAAGGGAGACCCGCTGGGGTGAACCGGCTAGCCCGGGGAGCTTTGGTGGGTGGCACAGACCAGGGGGTAGCGACTGTTTACCAAAAACACAGGTGCATGCGAAGGCGAAAGCCGCTGTATATGCACTGACGCCTGCCCGGTGCCGGAAGGTTAAGAGGATCCGTCAACTCTTCGGAGCGAAGCGGTGAATTCAAGCCCCGGTAAACGGCGGTGGTAACTATAACCATCCTAAGGTAGCGAAATTCCTTGTCGGGTAAGTTCCGACCTGCACGAATGGCGTAACGACTTCCCCACTGTCTCGACCAGGAGCTCGGCGAAATTGCAGTACGAGTAAAGATGCTCGTTAAGCGCAGAAGGACGAAAAGACCCCGGGACCTTTACTATACCTTGGTATTGGCGTTAGGCGCGGATTGTGTAGCATAGGCGGGAGGCTTCGAAGCGGGTGCGCCAGCATTCGTGGAGCCGCAAGGTGAAATACCGCTCTGTTCTCGTTTGACGTCTAACCTCGACAAGTCATCCTTGTCAGGGACAGTGCCTGGCGGGTAGTTCAACTGGGGCGGTTGCCTCCCAAAGAGTAACGGAGGCGCTCAAAGGTCCGCTCAGCCCGGTTGGCAATCGGGTGTCGAGTGTAATCGCACAAGCGGGCTTGACTGCGAGGACGACGGTCCGAGCAGGGACGAAAGTCGGAGATAGTGATCCGGTGCCGGCGCACGGGCGCGGCATCGCTCAACGGATAAAAGGTACCCCGGGGATAACAGGCTGATCATTCCCAAGAGTCCATATCGACGGGATGGTTTGGCACCTCGATGTCGGCTCGTCGCATCCTGGGGCTGGAGCAGGTCCCAAGGGTTCGGCTGTTCGCCGATTAAAGCGGCACGCGAGCTGGGTTCAGAACGTCGTGAGACAGTTTGGTCTCTATCCTCTGCGCTCGTTGGAATCCTGAGGAGGCCTGCCCATAGTACGAGAGGACCTGGGTGGACGAACCTCTGGTATGCCGGTTGTCGCGCCAGCGGCACGGCCGGTTGGCTACGTTCGGGAGGGATAACCGCTGAAAGCATCTAAGCGGGAAGCCTGCTCCAAGATTAGGATTCCATGGATCTTCGAGATCCTGTAGCCCGCATGTTGAACACGTGTTTGATAGGCCGGAGGTGGAAGCCCCGTGAGGGGTGGAGCCGACCGGTACTAACGGGCGACGGCGACATAACATTCCAACCGTTTTTCGTGGTTGGTTCCGCGTCTTTCCTGTGCTGGATCGTCCTGGACGGCAATATGCGTTGGGATGGTCACGAATACGATTTAAACGATAGGCGTTTGCCTCGCGTCCGCTAGCCGGTTCCCGAACCGCCACACGATAATTGAATGGCCGGAATGGCCGCCATGTTTTGGCTGTCGTTCCGTGATCGCGGTTTTGCGGTGGTCATAGCCCTGGTGAGACGCCCGGTCCCATTCCGAACCCGGTAGCTAAGGCCAGGCGCGGCGATGGTACTGCACTCGAGAGGGTGTGGGAGAGTAGCACGCCGCCGCTTCACATGTTGGGCCTCCCGGTCGAGCCTTTGGCTCCCGGGAGGTCCCTTTTTTCATGCTCTCTTTCCGGGCTTCCCGGCGGGCGTCGCTCCAGGAACCCTTTTTTCGTATCTTTTCCCATGCTTACCGAATCCCGTTGCCTATTGGATTCCATCGGCGGCAATATAGCATCTACAGTGTGCGAAATAAGAAGTATCCGTAGTAAAGGCAGCCGATCGCTCATACCTGTTGCACAACCTTGACACGTATGCCCAACTCTGCAAACCAGCAGTGCGACACGCCGATTTGGTCTTCTGCCAGTCCTGTTGTATTCTAGTCAAGTTGCGCTTAACGGATAGACACCGGAAAGCGTTGCATAATTGGAGAATTCGCCTAGTGGTCTATGGCGCACGCTTGGAAAGCGTGTTGGTGTAACAGCCTCACGAGTTCGAATCTCGTATTCTCCGCCCGGATTGGAACCCTGGAAACCGTTGGAATCATTCGGTTTCTGGGGTTCCTTCTTTTCCACTCCGTTTTCCGGTTCCTTCCAGATTCCCTCCAAATGCTTCTTTCATTGGCCTCGGTTTTTGAATCGTCCCGTATCGCAAGTCTCGCGTGTACGGGCCGGCATCCAGGAAAGTCCCTGATTGTCATGCTGCGGCTTATTGGTGCCAGTCTGTGGTCTCAATAATGGGATTGTTTGCCCTCATATGTCGATATTTGATTGCGATTCGGTGGGGGAGTTGCGTACATCGTCGTTTTACGCGCACTTTTGCGCTGCGCTACGTTACGCTCGAAATCGTGACGTTGAGAGAAAGAAGCACGACGATGGTTGACAAGACGGCTGCCGGCAGCCAGCAGACTGACCAACGCGATGCTGATACTCGTGACTCTCTGGCGGCGCTTGCCCGACGCCGTTCGAATTCATCGCCAATCGTATTGCAGAGTGATGTGCAGGCCGCTCCGCAGGAAAAGCAGGAAAAACAAGAAAAGCAGAGCGAAGCTGGGTCTGCCTTGCAAACGGGCGAGGATGCGAATGATGACGCGAATCGTGCGGAAGAATCGCAAACCGTGAAAGAAAAAGACGCTGCGGATGGTCCTGATAATACGCAGCAGCCGCAGATGGCATCCATAAGCGCCATCACAACGCAGGTTTTGCCACCAAGCTTTATTCCGACCGCAACCGGTCGTATTCGTCCTGTAACGGGCGCTTTTCCCGCAGTTCAGTCCGCTTCGCAGACGGAACAGGCGCAGCGCAGGCGATCCATCCGCTCGTTGGCCGCGGGGTCGTTGCGTAGAACCAACATCGGCAATGCTGAAAAGGCCGGCGGTGTGGGGAGCGCGGGTAGTACCGGACGGACGGCGGGGAATGGCGATACGCCGTCGCCGCGAATCGCCAGCAGTGCTCCCCATTATGCGAATTGACCAGTGGACTGATCAGAACGGCCAACGTAACAAATCAGTGGGAATACTGGACATACACGCGGTTCACGCACGGTACGCGCGCTTCGCGCTGCATTGTACGTCGCTGTACTACGTCATTCCAATTGAATCGCAGCAATGCGTATAGCAGATGAAAAGCACATACGAAAAACGCGCATGAAAAAACGGTCCCGATATATTCGAGACCGTTTTTCATGAGTCGATGAAGCAAACGCTGTCCGGCAGCGAGCCGGCTCAGTCTTCGCTGGTTTCGCGCTTATACTGCACGAACGTCTTCATGGCGTAGGCAAGGCCGGCAAGCAGCAGAATGGCTGCGCAGGCAAGGGAAATGCCGATGCCGGTTTGTGCAAGCTGTCCATATTCCGACTTGGTCAGCGCGCCGGTGGACGCGGCGGTTTGATCGCCGGAAGCTGTGACGAATCCAGTTGCAGCACCATTCGCGCCAGTGTCGGCAGCCGTGCGCACAGTGCCAGTGGTGCCGTTGACTCCAGTAACGGTCGTACCAGCATTCGTTCCAGCCGTGGTGCCATGCGTGCCGGTAGCAACGGATGAGCCGCCCTGCTGACCCGTCTTGGAGTTCGCGTCCTTCAACGCCGCGATGAACGACTGATGCCACTGGTGGCTGCTCGCCGCAAACGCGTCATGCCTCGTCTTGAGTTCGTCGTGGGTCTCCTTCATATCGGCATGCATCTGGTTGAGGTGGGCCTGCGTGTCCTGCATATCCTGATGCAGAGCGTCGTGACGCTCCTGACCGCGCTTGACCGCGCCGTCAATCGCATTCTTTATATCCTCGCGGTCCTCCTGGTAGTTCTTCCAGGCCTGCTCGCCGTACTGGCGAAGCGCGTCGGCGTCCTCGTGCGCGTTCTGATGCAGCTGCTCGGCGTGCTGCTTGGCGGTATCGATGTCCGACTTGATCTGCTGGTTGGTTTTGCGCACATGCTGTACGGCATCGCACGTTTTGTCGGTGCACACGGCCATATCCTGGTCGATCTGCCCGCTGATGGTGGTGCTGCCGGCCAGTCCGTCCGTAGACGGTGCGACTTCACTGGCCGAAGCTGCGGAAGGCAAGGCGGCCATGCCGATGGTTAATATTCCCGCCGCTGCAGCTGCTGCAATACGATTCCTCATGGTGGTTCCTCTCCTGCGCACGTTTGCATTCGATCTGTGATTGTGCGCTCGCGTTCGTTCCGTATGCCATAGTAGGAGGGGAATGTGCCTAAATAAACCGGTGGAAAAATGACATTTGTCTAGTTTCTGCGATGCTGCAGCAGTCTTCATAGTTTAAGCGGGAAACCAGAATCCAAACCAGAAGCCGGAACAGCCTGCTCAAGACATGGCCAAGCAGGCCAAGTAACGGCTTAGACCGCCCGTACTTATCCCGCCCGTATTGGTTTATCTAGCGGCGGCCCCCAACAAAGATCACTCGACAATAGTGATGAATGGGCTAGCCGGCAGATTAAAGCCGTTGTACAGCATGCTCGCGCACTTCGGATTGCCACTGAACAGGTAACGTACCTGGCTCATGGCGTTGAGATCGTTCAGTATTGAACCATCGGCTGCGGTGAGCAACACCTGATTGCCCCTGATAGTGGCATTGACCGCCTGCCATTGACCGGAATAATTGGCGACCTCAAACCCCTGCAATGCCGTAGTGGTGGGAGCGGCGATATTGCTGATACCGCTTAACGGGGTCGCTTTCGGAGCGCTCTTATAGTTTGGTGCGATTGCGCTCGCGGTTTTCGAATAGTTCGGCTGCATGGCTTTCAGCCCGCTTGCGGTGCCGTTCCGGAAAGACAAAGCGATTGCGCCGTTCGCAGTGTGCCGGGCACGTTCGATAAGCGGTCCGTTGGGTACGGTGGTGCCGTCTTCCATGGCGAGATATTGCGCGGCCAGGCGCGCCCCGAGAATATCCTTGCCGAGCGGATGGATTAGCGCGGATGTGCCCTTATCTGTGTCAAGGGAAACCGTCATCGCCACATTCGACGAATCGTGCAGGTTGGTGTTGCCGAGCGTAGTCCGTTGCGCTTCTCGCACGTTCTGTGTGTACTGATAGTTCGTCCATCGCGCGAGTTGCACGTATAGGAACGGCAGGTCCTTGCGTCCGAACACGTTACGGTACTGGTTGATGAGCGCGGTCATCTGCGACTCATACTCCGTGGCGGTCGCAAAATTCATCGCATCGTCGCATCCTTGGTACCAGAGCACACCTGCCACATGAAAATCTTTCAACGGTGCAATATGGTTCGCGTAGATATCTCCGCCGCGCACATGTCTGCGTATAGGCGTGCCGCCCCACGCGGTCTGGATGATGCCGACCGGCACGTTAGGATGCTTCGCGCGCAGCTGAAGTGCGAACTGCTGTGTCAAGTAGCTCAAATGCAGTGAGTTCGTGGAATCCGCATTCAGCCACGCGCCAGCGTTCAGGTTGACGTTGGCCAGCGGAAAATCCGTGTTCTTCACATCATGATCTGCGATAACGAATTTCACGTTCTTGTCGACGAGTGGTTTTGGAAGATCGGTCTCTTTGATGATTCCGTTGCCAAAATTGGCGCTGTTCTCCGGGTAATACTGCGTATAGTTGAGTTCCATGTTCGATTGGCCGGCCGCCACGAACACGTCGCCCACATACACTTTCGCCAGTTCCGTTACGACTTTGCCGTCGTACTTCACCTGTAACGAATACGACTCGAGGCTTGCTTTCTGTGCGTTCAGCGTGCAAGTAAACGAACCATTTTTTGCGATTTTCGCAGTGGCGCTCGCAGTCATCTTGCCTTGGGCAAGTGTTGCGGATAGTTTCGATGCGTCAATCTGTTTGCTGGCATGCGCGAATTTGACGGTTCCTTTGACCACTAACGGCTGATTGCGCTGGAAGACCATATTTTCCATGTAGTAGGAAGGCAAAGTCACGGAAACCTGCGAATTTGAGGACTGTGCGGTTTCTTCGTTTTGGTGCAATGCTGAACCGTTGCCCCACTTGGGTCCGCACCCGACGATGATGGCAACGACTATTCCTACGGTTACGATAACGGCAAGTGCCGTTCTTGCCAATCGTTTCGTATTCAATTCTGATTTGCCTCGTTCTTTGTCAACGCCCGCTCGAAGGTTCTGGCCTGTTTGTCATATGCGGCTCGTTCGGTGTTGGCTTTGCTGGTGGTCCCGGACGGGTCGGCTTTGCAGTCAAGCGCCTTCGGCGATTTGACTTCTTCCTGATACAAGGTGCTGAGCTTTTCCAGATCATATGAGGAATCCATGCTGGAAAATGCGTCGACAATCTTTCCCTTGAGCTGGAAATCCTTGGAATATGAAGCGTTCATGGCGGCAACCGCGTCTCTGCAGTCGTTAATGGCATTCAGTTCGCGCATTTTCTGCGATGTTCTCACGCCCATGACGCCGAAGACCACAATGCATACCGCAACGACGATAACGGCTACGATGATGGAACGGCGGATCAAGTTCTTGACATGGTTATGTACCCAAGTGTCGCCATCTTGCACGCCTTGCGATATGGCGATTTGGAATGGATCTTTGGTGTTTGTTTGATAGGAAACCCCTGATGCGTCTGTTTCAGGCTTTCCGTTACGATTGGTGATGTTAACGGAATTGTCGGGTTTGCTGGTTTCGACGGTCGCGGTACTGCTGAACGTTCGGGGCTTACGGACGCTATTTGTTTGACCGTCAGCTTTATTTGGCTGCCTTTCGTGCCGTGCCATGCTTTCCTCCAGGAGTCCGCGATACCGTTCTGATGTTGTCTATTGGAGGTGGTCCGACAAGGTCCTCTGTTCCCAAATGACAATACATAAGGTATGTTACCCGTTCCACTTCCGAATGCCAGCACTTCATGTTGTGGCATATTCGGTAAATGTGAAGTTTGGTTTGGAATCCATCTGCTTTATTTTGAGTGGGGACATCTCAGAATACACTTAAGTTTTGCGTGTGTAATTGCGTCAACGCGTGAAATGCGTTTTGTGAGAGAGGCTGACGATGATATCGCCGAAAAGCTTGATGAAGATTGCGACCACCGCTTCCGTGGTTGCAATGACGGTTTCCGTTGCCGTGGTGCCGGCTTACGCCATGCAGGATATTGCGATTGAGGATACGCCAAGTTCTTTTGCCGCAACTGTGGATGATGCGCAGAATTCGTCAAACAGCATGCCGGACAATCCGAACGCGATGCTGCCGGAAACGGTAAGCGAAAACATTTCGGACGATTCCACTGTGGTTTCGGAGAACCTTGCGGTTACGCCGGAAGGTGATGTACAGAACATTGAGACCGGCGAAACCGTGACGGACGCTCAGCTGGTCGGTACGCAATCGCAGCAACCTGATCCACTGGCCAAAACGGATGGCGAATCATTCATTCCGGTGAGTGCCTCGGATGTGAAAGATGCTGTGGAACAACCTGTGAAACAGTCTGCGGAGCAGTCGTCCTTGAAGGGTGGCTCGACTGTCCGGCTCGCTAAATTCGAGAGCAACGAATACGGAGCACACTGGGGAACCTACAACGGAACAAAGGCGTTTTTCGATTATAGGAACAACCTGTTCGTTCAACAAGCCAAGGGCGTGATTGATGTTTCCTCATGGCAGGGTGACGTCGATTGGGCCAAGGCGAAAGCCGACGGCGTGGAAGGCGCAATCATTCGTTTGGGCTATGGCTGGGGCAACTATGCCGATGCCAAAGCGCAACGTAACATCAACGAATGCAAACGTCTTGGTATTCCTTTTGGCATCTACTGGTATTCGTATGCATACGATGCGAACTGCGCACGTGCGGAAGGCAATGATGTGGCTGCCAAACTCCGCCAGATGGGCGTGAGCCCGAACGATCTGAAATACCCTGTGTATTACGACCTTGAAAAGTGGACGTGGGCTGGTCATACCCCGCCGACCAATCCGAATGTTTATAGCGGTATGGCCGACGCCTGGTATGGCGCACTGCAGTCCGCCGGATACAAGAATCTCGGTGTGTATTCGTATACGAGCTACCTGCAAGGCCCGTTGAACAATTCGAACATCTACGCAAAGACCCGTTGGGTGGCGCAATACGGCGCCCGAATGGAGTTCACCTCATTCGGTGCCAACGACCGTGGCTGGCAATACACCAGTTCCGGTCATATCAACGGCATCAGTGGTTCCGTGGACATGAATGCTTTTGGCAGCAAGAATTATGCCCAGGACTCGTCCGTCATTGATGTGCGCAAGATGCCTGTGGTGAGTGTTCCTGATGGTAATTATTTCATCAATGTACGTTTCAAGGTGGCTTCTAGCGTGGATATTTCAGGCGCCAGCACGTCTGATTCCACGACTATTCAGCTCTACTCCGGCAATGGGTCCAAAGCGCAACAATTTAAATTCTCTAAACAATCAGATGGCAGCTATGTGATTACCAATGTGAATTCCGATAAAGCCTTGGATGTTCGAGGAGCGGCAGCGGGTAATAATTCTGTGGTGCAACAGTATGCAATTAATGGAACGAATGCACAGCGGTGGTTCATTCGTGATTCCGGTGCGGGATATTATCTGCAGTCGGCTTTGGGTAATTGGGTGCTTGATTTAAGCGGTGGCAACACCTCTAACGGTACTGCGATTCGTCTTTATGCGCCAAACGGTACTCAGGCTCAACGATTCGTTGTTTCCTCTAGCGAAGTTAGTGTACCGGTAAATGCTGCGGTGAACATCAAATCCGCAGGGAAATCCAATCTTGTATTTGATGTGCCAGGAGCTTCTACCGCAAACAGCGCTAGAATTCAGCTGTATGCGGCTAATGGAACGAACGCACAGAAATTCCGTTTCCAGCAGATTGGCAATGGAACCTACAACATTGTCAATGTGAATTCCGGCAAGGTACTGGATGTTTATGGCGCTTCTGCGTCCAATGGTGCGGTTCTACAGCAATATGACAGTAACGGTACGGTTGCTCAACAATGGACTGTTCGCAACTATGGCGATGGGAAAATCTCATTGATGTCAGTGAACGCGAATAAAGCTATTGATGTACCGGGCGCGAATTATTCATCCAACGTCGCATTGCAGCTGTATTCGCCAAATGATACCGCTGCCCAGCAATGGATCATCGAGAAGTCTAAAACCATGCGCGACCGTTTGAATGAGCAGGCGGCAAAGCATAGGCAGGATTTGCCTGATGGCACATATTCTTTCGGTTCAAAGCTAAAGACGAACATGAAGATGGACGTATATGGTGCGTCCCGTTCGGACTGCGCCAATGTGCAACTTTGGACTGGGAATGGCACGAATGCTCAAAGATGGAGAGTATCGCACGATGACAACGGTTATGTGACACTAACCAGTGCGAATTCAGACAAAGCTCTGGACGTTTATGGTGCGAGCACTGCCAACGGTGCCAACGCGCAGCAATATGCCTCGAACGGCACATACGCCCAGAAGTGGATCGCCATCAAAAACTCCGATGGCTCATACACGTTCCAGTCGGCGCTCGCAGAAAACAAAGTCATTGATGTTTCGGGTGCTTCTACCTCGAATGGTGCCAATGTGCAGCTGTATGCCGCAAATGGCACGAATGCCCAAAAGTGGGTGAAATAGCAGACAGATTAACCAATAAAATATGGCCGAGGACAAGTATCTTTTTGCTCTCAGCCATATTTGGAATCTGTGCTATTTCTGGCGCCGCATCATGGCGAATTGATTGGCGTCAATGATGAATGCTTTGCGGTCGTTCTTGGCCATGACATCGAGGATGATGCCGGTGATGAACAATAGCAGTCCGGCAATGACGAGCATGACCGCGCCGATAAGCGTGGGGAATCGCGCCACCATGCCAGTGTGCCAGAAGTCCACGGTCACGCTGCCGCACAGCACGATGCCTATGATGCCGAGGATGGCGCCAAGTCCGCCGAAGAACGGCAGTGGCTTGTATTCGCGAATCATGCGGAAGATGGTGCTCATCACCTTGATGCCGTCGCCCACGGTGTCAAGCTTGCTGACGGATCCGGCAGGACGGTCGCGGTACTGAATTGGCATCTCATAAAGGCGGAGGTTATTGTTCAACGAGTGGATGGTCATTTCGGTTTCGACCTCGAAGCCGCGCGACAACACGGGGTAGGTTTTGACGAAGGTGAATGAGAAGGCCCGGTAGCCGGTCATAATGTCGGTGACGTTGGTGTGGAACAGGCCGTTGATCGAACCGCGCACCAGACGGTTACCGAAGTTGTGGAACGGGCGCTTGTTCTCTTGGAAATACGTTGAACTGAGCCTGTCGCCAATCACCATGTCGTATCCTTCGGCGATCTTCTCGACCATGGCGGGTGCCGCGTCGGCTGGGTAGGTGTCATCGCCGTCCGCCATGACGTATACGTCGGCATCAATGTCTTCAAACATGGCTCGGATCACGTTGCCCTTGCCTTGGCGTGGTTCCTTGCGAACGATCGCTCCCTCGGCCGTCGCGATTTCGGCGGTGCGGTCGGTGGAGTTGTTGTCGTACACGTAGATGTCGGCATTCGGCAGTGCTGTTTTGAAATCGCGTACCACCTTGCCGATGGTGACTTCCTCGTTGTAACAGGGAAGAAGCACAGCGACGGAAACGTTCGGATTATCAGACATGAATCCCACTATATCCTTTGCACTAGCCGACTCTGATTGAATCAGCGTAGCTGGCCAACGGTGAATGAAACTGCTTGATCCGAATCGGAGTGCTTGGGTATCAGCGCTGTGTCATTCTCAGAAGCGATGATTGGTCGTGAATAGCCTTTAAGTTCGCCCAGATATTTTTCACTTCCTTCTTCGACCAATTGAAGGCGTACATTCCGGCATTGTCGGTTTGGGAACCGGATCCCCATACAATCTAGGAATCGTTCATCGACGCGATGACGTTTGATGATTTGACATGTACCCAGGCAAGACAATGCGCGAAGTCATCTGACCGAAGGCCAATGTAGTTGCCGCTGTTGATGGTGCCATCGGAAAAACTGACGGCTCTGTAATCTTTGTGGACCCAGACTCCTGATATGCCCCATTTCGCATTCTCCGACGACATGGGAAAGACCGTAGACGATGTATGTCCGTCGTTTCGCATCAGCTTGGAATAGGCTTTGAATTTGCTGGTTTTCTGTCCGGCTGAGCCGGCATAGATGACGCCTTTTGAGTAGTGGCGGGGAAATTGCCTGAGTCAATAATGTTGGCTTTGTCTTGAGTTTCAGCGGACTTCAAGCTCCATGACAAGACAGATTCTTGCCATTTTCCGTTGATTTTGATATTTGAGGCGAAGTAGACATGATCATCGTTGGCTGTGGGCACAATCTCCCCATAAGTCTGTGGCGTGGCGTTTGTGCCGTTTAATTCTTCGGCTGAGCCAAGGACTTTGGATGAGGATGAGGATTTATCCCAGATTTGGATTTGCCAATTGTCATAGCCGGTCTGATCAACCGTGTTGATGGTCGAGGATTGCCATACAATTTGCGAACCGTCTCCGGAACCGTCTTGAGGCTCGTAGTATTCGGTGGAATCATTCCCGCCCAACGGATTGTGCCGACCCATCTCGCCGAAGCATGGCAGCGGAGTAGCTTTGCAAATTGTCCGGCGTGTCAGTGGCGGATCCGAATACGGTATCCATGTCGATCGGGAAGGATACGATTTGACGGAAATCGCCTCCCAACGTCCAGCCATCCGAGAGCTCCGCCGGTTTGGATCCTTCTGAGACTTCGACGGTGTCTGCTTTGGAATTAACGCCAGTGATGGTGAATGGCAGCGCGTTTGCTTGGAACGTCTTCGGTTTCGCCTGTTCCACATGGGCTCCAGTAGAAGGGAAGCACCGACGGATTCTTTTTCATTCGAGGTTTGGTGGAATAGGACAATTAATGATGTCGCAACAGCAATTACGGCAATAATAGATACACCGATGATGATGCGTTTTCTCATGGTATTTTAAGAGAGAGGCTCGTGTACCATGTATTGAGCTATGTGATGGGCATAGGATTCCGATTCGTAAGATTGATTTGGACCATGAAAAGAAGAATAGTCGGGTACGACGTTATCAAATCGATAGCCATGTTTTTTGTGGTGATGCTCCACTACTCGTTTTATACGAGATTCTATTCCAGCGGCCTCGTTGGAACCTCCGTTACCGTGTTGTGTGTGGTGTGCGTGCCATTGTTCTTCGCGGTGAATGGCGCTTTGCTTCTTCCAAGGGCTATGGATGAGGCTAAACATTATCGGAAAACCTTGAATATCATCATTGTGGTGACGATATGGCGATTGCTTGCTGCGGCATTCTTTGTTTTTATTGATGGCTCACATCCAGTCACAGTGAAGAACCTCTTTATATTCCTGTTAGGCGGTGGCTTCGGGGATTATCCAACCGGATATTTTTGGTTTATGAATGCCCTGATTGCGGTGTATCTGGTTCTTCCCGTGATGAAGACGGCTTTCGATTCGGAACGGAAAATCGTATTTAAGGCGTTGCTGGCTGTTCTGATCGGATTCACGGTAGGGAAGGATTCCCTGAGGCTGGTTTTGCAGATGGTTGGATCGGTCACAAATCACGATTTCGCTTCGACATTGAATTCTCTCAACGAATTTTATATTTTCGGCTCATATGGATATGTTCTGTTGTATTTCCTGGTCGGAGGCATGGTCGGAAGATATTTGAAACAACGGCAACAGGGCGGCTCTGACGTGAATCGTCATCCTGTATTCGGTATCTCTTCAGGAAAGGCTTGCATTGGTATTTTCGTCTGCTATGTGCTGACATTGCTTATACAGAGATACCAGCATGCTGCGCATGGCACGAATCTGACAGTGGAAAATGGATATTGGCTATTGCCGACGTTCATTGCGACGGTGCTGATTCTATTGGTGTTGGGAAGAGCTCGTATCCAAGGTTTTTGGGCTAAGACATTCTAAGTGATCGGCATGAATACGTTTGGCGTGTACATGTTGCACTTGGCGGGGTTGGTGTTGCTGAGCAGGCTGCAATCTTTACCATGGTTCCAGTTCATGGGAAACTTGAATTCCATCGCGGTGATCTGTTGAATATAGTGTTGTGTGGTTGCGTATTTGCTGCATGTCTTGCGGTTTCCGTGCTGCTTCGGAAGATTCCCTATATTGGACGTTTGTTTGCTCTATAGACATCATGAATTGGTTGGTTAAATAAGGAATAAGAATGAACGGGATAAAGATACTGAGAAAAATCGAGCCAAGAGTTGTGGTGCCATTGGCACTTGGCGTGATGTTCGCATTAGGGGATGAGGCTTCCAATCCCGATGGTTTCATTATGCAGAATCGGAACGCATTGATTGCAAAGGTCGTGTTGTTCTGCGTTCTGTTCTGCATACTATTCCACTTTGCCGAGAGACTAATCGCCATGATGGGTGAAACATTAAAGAGCGATATAAGTGAGAAGCAACGGCATAGATTATTCGAATATGGTTATTCCATCAAACCGTGGCTGAAAAATGCGGTGGTCATTGCCATTTGTTGGTTGCCATACGAAATCTGGTTATTCCCAGGCGTGTATTGGTCGGACACCTCGAAGCAACTGCTTATCCATTATGGTGCGGAACCGTTCACGGATCATCATCCTTTTGTTTTGACCTATCTTTTTGGTTGGTTTGCTGATTTTGGTCAGTGGGCTTTTCATAATCCCATCTACGGTCTGTATTTGTTGATTGTTATGCAGCTCATTGCTGCGCCGCTGATTCTCTCTTGGATGCTTTTGTACACGAGGAAAATCGGCGTTCCACGGTGGCTGTGCCATGTGGAGCTAGCGTTTTTGGCGTTGTTCCCTTTGCTTCCTGTAATGTTCTCTTCACTGGCGAAAGACACTATTTCCGTATTGTTTTTCATGCCTTTCTGCATACTGTTCGTTGATGCCATTCGGACCAAAGGTTCGTCATTGATGAAGCCTCGGGTTGCCATTGCGATATTGCTGTGCGGACTGCTGACTTGTTTGACCAAAAAAGCCGATGTCTATGTGGTGGTGCCGTCGTTGCTGCTGATGCTTTTAATCAACGGACTATCTAAAAAAGCAAAGAGCGTTGCTTTCGCAATCGGTGCCGTGATTGCCATTATCATGATGGTGATTATTCCAAAAGCTGTCATGCCAGCATTTGGCGTCGCTCCAGGAGGTAAGCAGGAAAGCATTCCGTTTGCTATTCAGCAGGTCGCGCACGACATCAAATACAACAGCGAGGATATGACTCCGCAGGAAAAGAAGCTTGTTTCTGATTTCTTGACCATCGAGTATAAGAAGATTCCCCAAGCCTACGATCCGCAGATTGCTGATCCGGTGAAGGGAACCAGTCTGAAAAATCCGGATTTGTTCAGTGATTTCATGAGGCTATGGCTCAAGAAGACAGCGGAACACCCAATCGGGCATTTGGAATCTTGGATGGGATTAGTCCGTGGCTGGTTCAGCTTTTCCAATAATGACGGTTCGCCAGACAATATGGTGGTCTGTACCGAATCCGCTTGGTATTACAAGCCGATTTTGAAATACGTTCCACAATGGCCGTTGAAGTCGAATGAAAGCGATACCGCACGTTCCGTATATGACATGGAACAGAGCGTGCCTATATTGAACGTGCTTTTCTCTCGCGCGCTTTGGGCTTCCATTTTGCCGTGCTTCATGTTGTACCTGGCATTGCGTCCTGGCAAAGGAAAGTGGAGCCGGGTAGCTTCGATGCTTCCAGTGGATATGTCGTTTGTGTATTTGCTTTTGGTACCGGTATCCGGTATGGGAGGCGAACCGACTAGATATGTGTTGCAGTTGATTTGCATTACGCCATTGTTCTTGGCGTTCATGAGTTCGATGTCCAGAACAGACAGCACGACCAAATGATTCAGAATGAGGTTAGACCGACACGTCGGTCTAACCTCATTTATTTTATGCTTCACTTTGCTGTCTCATCACAAAGAGTGAGATGCAAAGGAACAAAGGAATTGTGTATACGAGTGGAAGCACGTAACGAACCGCTTCTCCATATGCGGAAGTCGGGCCTGCGACCAGGTAGTGCCCGAAGGTTTGCGCACTTAGGGTCGTGCCCGTCCATGGGACGATGATCAGTTCGCTTCCTGCAGGTTGTCATCGAGCCGGGACATGTCGAGGTAGCGGCGCGTGCTCCATTCGTTCGCGGTGACGTACCTGGTTCTGGCGCAGATGAGCATCAACGCGCTGTTGCCGTCCGGGAAACTGCCGACGACGCGCGTGCGACGCCGGATCTCCCGGTTCAGCCGTTCGATCATGTTGTTCGTGCGGATCCTCCTGCGGTGCTCCGTCGGGAATTCCGGCAAAAGGTAGGCGGTCGTCTCCCCGATGCCCTCGCGCAGGCAGCCGGCCGCCGCCTTGAGCTTCCTGGACTCCATCTCCGCGGCGACCGTCCCGGCCTTGGCGAGGGCGGATTCGCGGGACTCCATGGCGAATATCGCCTTCAGGGCCGCGGACGCCCAATCCCGGTGGTTGGGCGGCACCTTCGAGAGCACGTTGCGCATGAAGTGCACCATGCACCGCTGGTACTTCGCCCGGGGAAGCATCGAGTTCACCGTGGAGACGAGTCCCGCGCACCGGTCGCCGACCACGAGGCGCACGCCCTTCAAACCGCGTTCGATCATGCTTCGTATGAACTGCTCCCAGCTGGCAGCGTCCTCCCTCATGCCCTCCGTCACGCCGATGACCTCGCGGTGGCCCTCCGCGTTGACGCCGATGGCGACGAGGACGCTGACGTTCTCCACGCTTCCGCCCCAGGAGCGCTTGTGCCACACGCCGTCCATGAACACGTACGGGTATTCGGATTCCAATGGCCGGGTGCGCCATCGGTCGATGTCGTCATACACGCGCTTGAGCTTGTCGGAAAGGGTCTGGGATGGCATCCTGTCACCCCACAGCAGTTTGCTGATGTCGTCGACCTGACGGGTGCTCACTCCCGCCAGGCACATCTCCATCAACGCCTCCTCGACGCTGGACTCCCGCCTGCGGTAGCGTTCGATGACCGCGGATTCGAAGACCGCGCCCTTGAGTTTCGGCACCCTGAGCTCGAGCCTGCCCGCCTTTGCCGTGAGCGTGCGTTCGTAGTGGCCGGCCCTGTACGCCTTGCGCCCCTCCTTGCGTTCGTATCTGGCGGCCCCGGTGATCTCGTCGGCCTCGGCGTCGAGCATGGCGTTGAGGATCTGGGTCATCTTCTCGGTGACCAGCCGGTCGAGTTTGGTCTCGAACAGGTTCTGGTCGATCTGTATGATGTTGCTGTCGGGCATGGCTGCGCGTCCTGCTTTCCAATTGCGATTCTTTGTTTGGCGACTGAAAATCGTACACAGGACGCGGGCCATGCCCGCTTCAACATCTCAACGAAGAACAAAACCGAAAGTGCGCAGGAATTCGGACGTTATCTGCGACCAGTGTGAGCAATGTGGCGATGATTGGCATATTGAGGATGAGCATCCGCCACCAATCCTTGTTTCTTAATGAGACAAACACAAGGAAGAAAGGTAAGACAGACGCCCACAACGCCTTTTGAAATAGGACGTTCACTACTGATAAGGGGCTGCGGACGTTTTCTTGGAGATAATCACGCCATTCCTTGGCTCTGACGGTATTGTACCGGACTCATCCAACCGAGCGACTGTTTGATGCGCTCATGGTTGTACCAGCGGATGTACTCGTCGATCAGGACGAGCACCTCGTCACGGGTACGCTCCTCCCAACGCTCGGGATAGACGGATTCCGTCTTCATACGTCCGAAGAACCCCTCCGCGGCGGCGTTGTCCGGCGAACAGCCCTTCGCGCTCATCGACCGCGTCAGGCCGTACCGTTCCATGAGATCCAGCCATCCGGGCCACCGGTAATGGCAGCCGCGGTCGGAATGCACCAGGGGCTTCGCCCCCTCCGGCAGTGTTTCCGCGGCCTTGACGAGCATCCTGTTGGCGAGCTCCGCGTTGGGACTGAAACCGGCCGTGTACGCTACGATCCTGCCATCGTGGCAGTCGATCATTGGGGAGAGGTACACCTTCCCGTCCCGGGCCTTGATCTCGGTGATGTCCGTGAGCCACTTCTCGTTCGGCGCTTCGGCCGTGAAGTCGCGGTTGACGAGGTTGCCGGGCGCGGGCGTGGTCTCGCCCTCGTAGGAGCTGTACCTGCGTCGTCTCGGCACGTGCGCCGTCAGACCGTCCTCGGCCATGATCCTGCGGATCACCTTTTCCGAGACGCCGGTTTGGAGCGTGGCCTTGATCCTGCGGTACCCGTACCTGCCCTTGGACGCGGCGAACGCCTCCGCCACCTCCGTCCTGAGTCCTGCGTATTTGTCAATGGCGAGCCTGGCGTGGTGATAGTGGTAGCTGCTCGGCGCGATGCCGAGCAAGCATATCATCGAGCTGAGCGAATACGCCGGCCTCAGACGGTCGATCAGCAGCGTCTTCTCCCTGTTCGACAGGCGCCGCAGATCGGCGCCTGGGTCTTTTTTTACGACCTCCACCACCTCCCGCATCAACGCGTTCTCCAGCTCCAGCTCCTCGACCCTGCGGCGCAGCGCCTCCGCGTCGTCGTTGCCGTCCCCGGCATTCCGGCTTCGCCGCGGCGCGGGCTTGTTGGACTGGCTGGCGTTCCTGTTCCTGGGTTGCAGCGCGGCCATGCCGCCCTCCCGGTACGCCTTGACCCAGTTGTGGACCGCGCCAATGCTCACGCCGAGCTGTCGGGCGGCCTGCTTCTGCTGCATGCCGCCCAGCACCAGTTCGATCGCCTTGGTCCTTGTCTCCAGTGGGATGATGGGTTTCGCCATATGGCCAGCATACCGGGGATCCGCCGCAAGCCAGCGTTCCAGGCACTGTCTGGTCGGGTATCCCAGGCGTTTCACCACTTGGGCCGTGGTCATCGGCGTGGTGAAATACAGCTCCACCGCGCGCTGTCTTTCCTCGGGACTGAACATATGATAATCCTTTCGTTCAGTCTCCAAGAAAACGTCCGCAGCCCCCTACCTGACTCTGAACGGTCTATTACAGTTCGTTCCGTATTACCTGTCAGTCATATTACTGTTTGTCTATCCTGTTTCGCTTGAAATTAGTGGGGGGAATGGCAATCCTACAAGATATATGTTCCATACATTATTGTTTGCTCCGATGATGACCGGCATGGTGCTTTCCCTGACAAGAAGAGAAAATCAATGCGAATAGGTTTTTTGATTCACGTTAAGAGTGAACGGGCTCATAGGCAAGTTCGAGTTGTTGTATACGATGCTTGAACAGTTGGGATTGCTTTGCCATAGATATTGGATTTGAGCTATACGTTTCACTTCGTCGGAGTGGATACGAAGTGTATTGCCAGTAATAGTTGCGGTGACGTTGTGCATGGCTCCGTCTCCATCGGCGACCTGGAATCCTGACAACGGAGTGTTGGTAGCATTTGCAATATTGTCGATTGTTGCACTGATTGTGTAATTCGGTTGCTTTGCTTGCAGTTTGACGGCTGTGCCCTCTTTGAAAGTGATAATGGCCGTTGACTTGTCGTCTGAGTCGAGATGCGCCTCCTCGGGTAACGGGCCAGATGGTACTGCTTTGCGCTCGTTTATGGCGATCCATTGATTGGCCATACGTTGGGCAACGATTTCCTTGCCAAGTGGATGGATTGCCTTCGACGTCCCTTTGTCCGTGTCGATGGAGACGGTCATGCCAAGATTTTCATGCGATTCAATGACGGGATTGTTAAGCATGCCCAATTGGGCATTACGAACGATGGCGTCATAGATGTAACCGTAGCCGTCATATCTGGCAAGCTGCACGTAAAGGAACGGCAATGTAGCGTCATCAAATAGATTCCGGTAATCATTTATAAGTGTGGCGAAGGAAATGTCATATCGTAATGCCAGATCCATCGATCCGGAATCATCTTCACCTTGGTACCATAACACACCGGCCACGCCAAGTCCCTGTAATGGGGCAACACGACTTTTATAGATGTCTCCGCCTTTTATATGGTGAGATATAGCTGTCCCTCCCCAGGCGGTCTGGATGAATCCGATAGGTATATTCGGATATTGTTTACGAAGTCGTTGCGCAAAATATTGAGGAATATAGCCAAGATAATTGACATCATCCCCTGTGGCGGGAAGCCAAGACTTCTCAAAATCTCTTAGCGGATAGTCCTTTGTGTTGAGAACCTTATTCGGTGAGAGAAAATGGACATACTTGTCATTGATGTTGTGTGGAATATCGTTGCGCGTGTAGTGCAATGAGGTGCTTGTCTTGAAAAGCGATTCGCTTTTGAAATAGTCGTTGTAGTTTATTTCCATATTCGACTGGCCAGAAGCGATGAACAAATTGCCGACGTATACATCATTCACGGTTTTTACTATGGTGCCGGCTATTGCAAATTTCATGGTGTATTGGGTGAGCGATCCTTTGATTTTGGGTAGCTGAACCGAGAACTTTCCGTTTTTAGAGATTCGCGATGAAGCGTTATATTGGTTTTTGCCGCCACGTAAGGTGACTGAGATGGTTTGCCTTGACATGGATTTTGATGCTGAACCGTTCAGGGCGGTGATTTTGTTTTGTTGCAGCACCATGCCATCCATCACATAGCTTGGCAAAGTCAACTTGCTTCCATTTTGGTCTGTTTCTTTGCCTTCCGCGGCGCTTACTGACACGCAACTGAATAGCAGAACAAAGGCAAGTAGAATCGCGAAAGGACTCCTGAGCATTCGGACAAATGAGCCGGTGCGAGTCCGTTTTGCAACGCAGATATGACTGTTTCTGAATCTATTTGCCATGCTTGATCTTCCGATACGTCAATGGGAATTCGTGCTTTTATAGCCTAGGGGCGAGAGCGGACGCTGGTCTAACCCTCCGTCAAGAAGAGACGTCATTATTTGTTATGCTGAAGTGCGTATATCAGGAAGAAGGGAACGCCAGTCGATGACAGCGGAACAGTTGACCACGGAGCAGGGTTTTGCGAGTGGACGGAAAAACGAGAAAGCAAGAACTCATTTTGTGTTTGTTGATGTATTGAACATCGTTTCCTGTTTTGCGGTGGTCTGCTTACACACATCTTTGGGTGTGTTCTCGCCTCAGAGAACCCGGTTATGGGCATTCCAGGAATTGATGCAGGCGGTGTTCATTTTTGCGGTGCCGATTTTCTTCATGGTCAGCGGCATGAATTTGCTGGATTATCGGAAGAAATATTCGACAAAGGTGTTTTTCAAAAAACGATTCGTACGAGTGGGTCGTGCGCTGATTTTGGGAAGCATCGCGTGTTATCTGTTGTTCGGCCTGCTTCCCGGTCTATTTTACGGAGCACAGTCAATCGCCGATAGCTTCGGCTTTGTCGATTTCTGCAAGCGATTCCTTACCAACTCTATTATCGATATTTACTGGTTCCTGTATTCCATCATTTATCTGTATCTGTTGACTCCGCTGCTTTCAAAAATCGTCCATGACCGGCGTCTCATGGTATATGCTATCGCATTGACATTGTTCTGCTCGATTCTCATTCCAGCGGCGAAGGCTATTGGCATCAATGAAAAATATTTCAGTCCATTGTTGAGCTGGCCGCTGTTCTCTTCCAGCGCCTTGTTGTATTTCTTGCTTGGATATTATCTGGAGAATTATGGCTTGCCGGTGCGATGGAAAGCTCCGGCCTGGGCAGTCCTATTCGTCGGGTCTGCGGCATTGATGTTCTTTGGAGGATTGTGCTGGAATGGCTTTTTCCAAGGAACGATGGGAACGGAGTACCGTAATTATCTTGTCGGCACTTCCTCTCCATTATGCGTGACATCGGCAGTTTCGCTATTTATGCTTTGCAAAACGCTGGAGCCGTCTTTCCAGCGCGGTTCCGACAAGATGAAGCTCATGATCCGTAAAGTATCCAGCGTCTCACTGGGCGTGTATATGTTCCATCTGCTGCTTGTGAATCTCACTCTGGGCGGGCCGATCGGAGGGCTTATCACATTGGGACAAACTCATCCGTTCATTAAGGCTATTGTGGTCTATGCGCTTACCGGTATCGCGGTATACGTCGTCAAGTGGATTATTGCAAAAATAAAGCATCTGATGCTATTGAAATAGTTTAACGGAATTCCTTTCGTCGTTAATCGGAACGATTGATTTGGGTATGGTCACGCCACGTGAGGCTTTTTTTATCTGAGGACTGATAATTTACTCGTCGCAACCATACCCTTTCCGAAAACTGACCACAAAGTGTGTTCTTGGGTGTCGTCAGTGACGGCCACGGACCACACGTCCGATGGCCTTCACCGCGTCACGGCGGCGGGAGCCGATTGGCATGAGTGGATCGACAATCTTGCGAATCGGGTTATCCTCTCCAACGGCGCGTTCGTGCTTTGGACGAAGCGCTTCTTCAGGGATTTTCGGTTCGTTCGCCTTCACCACGCGCTTGAGCAGACGCTCATAGAACGGGGTTTCACGTGCGTATTTCCAATAGATGGAAGCGAAATCGCAATCTGGATCGGTCCATGGCTTTTGAAAACCAGCGTAATGGATGATCTTCGGATTGTTACGCGACTTCATGTATGCATCGTAGATGTCGTTTGGCGCCTGTACGAAGAGGTTGCCGACACGTCCGCCACAGTCGTGCACCACGTTCCATTCCCATGGCAGATACAGCACGTTACCTTCGCAGTGCGCGTTGAGCACATCCTGGTCGTTGTAGATGAACTCGTCATTCGATGCGTAAGCGAGCCATTGCTCGATGGTGTAATGCTCACGCATCGCCTTGGTATTGAGCACCAGCACGCCAGCTTGGAAGTAATCGTATGGATTCTTCATCTTCAGTACGGTTTTCGCATAGTTCATGCGTTTGCCGTGCTTCACATTGAGATTGGCAAGGAAGTCGATGTCTCGAATCGCACCGAGCATCTTGCCCTGCAAGTCGATGTTGTAAAGCTTCGCGATATCGCCGTTGATGATGATGTCGGAATCAAGGTACAGCACCTTGTCGTAGAACGGCAGAACTTTCTGAATCAGGAAGCGGTAGTATGTCTCCACGCTGATATGGGCGTTGTTGGTGGAAAGGTCGTAACCGGCAAGTTCGCGGTCCACGTTGGTGAACCTCAGATTCATATTCGGGAACTGCTTGAAGAAGCCGCGCAGACGTTCCTGCTTGTCCCAGGCGATATTGCGCTGTAGCACCGTCACATCATAGAAGTAGTGCGGATCGGCGTTCTTCATGGCCGAATACACGGTGGTGGTTAGCTGCGGTACGTAATTATCATCCGCCGCGAACACCACAGGAACAATCGGTTTGTCGGTCACGTCAAGTGGCTTAAGCTGATCTGCCGGCTCCGGATGGGTGAAATGCACGCACTGCAGCTCCTTGAACTTCCAATTGGATCCGATGCGTTTGTGATGCAGCAGGTAGATGTTGAGCAGACGCTCGGACAGATGGCCTGGCGTACGCAGGGCTTCCTTGCTGTACGTGCTGTAGTCGGTGTTTTTATCGAACTCTTCGAGAATGGGGAACATCCATTTGCAATAGTCGAAGAAGATCTCCCTCTTCATAATGAACATGTTGCAGAAGCAGGCTTTGTCGCCGTTGAAGAACGCCTGTGCGTCCTGCTTGTAGTCGGGATACATGCTGCACAGGATCTGGTAGCAACGCTTCAGATCATCGTCATGCAGCAGGGGAGCGGCTTCCCACAGCGCGCGTGGAGTGCCGTGCTTATCGATGATTTTTTCGAGATTGCCGAATGGCGTGGTGATGACGTCATACTGCTTCACCACGTTGGCGATGTTTTCGTCATCCAGGCCATACTTCTTTGCCGCGGCGGCATCGATGTAGTCGTCCATGATTTCGCCGTAGGGATTTTCCTCATGCGGAGTGTCCGAGAAGTCGAAGTAACGGCGGTAATGGCAGAAACCGTAGTAGTCGGCGTCGATGTTTTTCCAAGCCCAATATTGCGTGGTCAGTTCGCAGTAACGTGGGTTGAGATCGGCGATATTCTCGCCTTCATCATCGTGGAATGCCCAGGGGAAGCGATAGTTCTTCGGTCCGACCTGCACCGGCTGCATGATGGCGCTGTCGAAGGTGTCAACGTTTTTGTGAGTGGTGACGAAGATGCGGATGTGCTGTTTATTGTATTCGTTGATAGTTTTCGCTGCTTCGATTCGTTCGTTGAGATCATGCATGTGGATGGATGCGAGTTGCTTCATCTCATGGAAACGAGTGACATCAGGTCCTTCCGCATTCTGCGGCAGCTTGCAATTGTTTGCGATATTGAACCATGTTTGCAGCTTGGAGATGCCGGGAGTGAAGTTTTCTTTGACGATTCGGTCATAGGCATCATCGCGCACGAAACGGTACAGTTCACGTCCCGTGATGGCCGGACCGAACACAGCCTCCATTTGCTTGGCGGCTTCCGCCTTTTCCTCTTCCGGAACCCTGACCTTCCAATCATTGGCAAGGATTTCGGTTGCCTTGCGTTGGAAGCCTTGTGCGCAATCACGAAGCATGTCGGAATGCTGTGCATCGGCAAATTCATAGGCTGCATCGAAATCCGCCTTGAAATGGCCGCAATAACGGGCATACTTCGCTGCATCGATCATATTGGTGCCACTGATCCCGCGGCCATAGTAATACACGTATCCACGACATTCCTTGAAGGAATGGTAGCTGTTGGCAAATGCTGAAACCACGAAGCACTCGTAGCCGTCCTGAGAACGGCCTAGACGGTCGCGAGTCATGGCATTAAAAGCTTCCTTAAGCATGGAGGTCTTGTACAGACGCTGGGTCACACGCCAATCGACCTTGTAGCCGCGAGTCTCATCGAAAATATCGCGGACAATGTCTTCTCCGGTGGAATCAGGCGTAGGAGTGTTGTTGAAGGTTTCGAAGGCCTGGCGCTCGTTTTCCAGTAGCTCGTTGGCGGCGACAACAGTAAGGCCATAATGCAGCACGTCCACTGGATGTTTGTCGATTTCCGCGGCGAGCTGTTCGCACATGTCCGGCTTGAGCGCGTCGTCGCCGTCCAGGAAGAACGTGTATTCTCCGGAAGCGTTTTCCACACCGGCCATACGAGTGCGGTGCGTGCCCATATTCGGGTTGTTGGTGATGACTCGGATGCGCGGATCCTCTGTGGCTGCCCGTGCTGCGATCTCTCCAACATTGTCGGGGCTCGCATCGTTCACGACAATCGCTTCGATATCGGAGAAAGTCTGATTCCGTACTGAATCAAGACATTCCTGCAAGTAATCACCGACATTGTATGCGGGAATGACGATTGAAATCTTAGGCATTGACTCTTCCTTCGAAGGTGTTAATTGCAGTATTAATGATGAATGACATTTTATTTTTCACTGTCATAAGAGATGAGACGCATTTGCATAGCATGATCATTCAACAGAGCATAATCTCTTGTATTAGCTTTGTCTCTAACTGCAAAAAGCAAAGAATTATCATCATTAGTGTAAGCAATCATATCTGTTCGTTTATCATCCTCTAAATTTTCGGTACGGAATGAGCCTACAAGACGGAATTCGCCATTATTGAATAGTGATAGAGGCATCTCCATGTGCAGAATATGATGTCCCCTTTGAACCTTGAGATTCTTCTGACCTGAGTCATAGGGGATTCCGCCGCGCTTGATGTCGTTCATCGCAATTGCAATGTAGCCATCATCATTGTTGTACTCATATTCGATGTCGAATTTGAAAGTATCAGAACAATTGGCAACGGTTGATGAGACTGGAATGAATCGGAATATGGGAACACGGTCATTAAGTCCCTCAGGATGCTCATTCTTTTTTGGATGGCTATGTTTCTGATCGGTCCTAATATTTTCGAGCGTATATTGATCAGCGACGGCGTCTTTATCTCCCGAAGCGATAATATTGCCATCTTTGATTAAGATTGCCTTATTGCAATAACGCTTCACTGCATCCATGGAATGCGTGACCAGAATAACAGTCTTAGTTGGATCTTTTTTGACCTTTGTGAAGAAATCATCGCATTTGCGCTGGAACGCTTCATCGCCTACGGCAAGCACTTCGTCAAGCACCAGAATGTCGCCCTGTGCCTTGATGGCCACAGAGAAGGCAAGACGCACCTGCATGCCGGAAGAATAGTTCTTGAGCTTTTGATCCATGAAGTCTTCAAGCTCAGCGAACTCTACGATGTCGTCATACATCGCATCGATTTCAGCACGAGTGAAGCCCAACAAAGCACCGTTCAGATACACGTTCTCACGTCCGGTCAGCTCCGGGTTGAAGCCCACACCGAGTTCGATGAACGGGACCAGTTTGCCCTTGACGGTGACCGATCCGTGCTCAGGAGTATAAATCTGCGAAATGATTTTCAACAGCGTGGACTTGCCGGAGCCGTTACGCCCGACGATACCGAAGAAATCGCCTTGATGCACCTCGAAATTGATATCGCGCAGTACGTGCTGTTCGGTATAGCCTTTAATGCCCTTCGTCCAGTTCAGGAACGCCATCTTCAGGCCGGTCGCCTGTTCGGTGGGCAACCGGAACATCTTAGCTACATGATCAACCTTGAGTACCACAGGGCGCTCGTCTACAGTTTCTTCCAGCGTTTTCTCAGTCATTGCAACCTCAGCCATGAGTCAGAGCACCTCCGCGAACTTGGAGCTGTACTTGCGGAATACGTGGATGCCCAGCCACAGAATAACTGCAGACAGCACGTACGGTAGCAGGCAAAGCAGCTTGTTGTTGACCATGGACCACACAGTCGGCACATATTCCGGGGAAAGCAGGTTATGGCGGATGTCCATGATTACCTGTGTGGAGGGGTTCAGCATCAGAATCTTTGCGGCCCAGGAGAATTCCGGATTATTCGCCACCATGGAAATCGGGTAGATGATAGGCGTTGCGTAGAACATCGCCTGCAATACGACCTCCCAGATGTGCGCCACATCGCGGAAGTATACGAACAGCGAAGCGAGCAGCAGCGCCACGCCTAGTCCTAGGCAATACAGCTGGATGATGCTGAACGGCACAAGTAGCACGCGCCAAGTGTAGTGCGCATGGGCGAAGAAACCGAACAGAATCACCACGCACAGGTTGATGCCCAGCGAGATCATGGAACCCATCGTGGTGGACGCCACGATGATGTAATTCGGGAAGTGCACCTTGCGCAGCAAATCGCCACGACCGACGATGGACTGCATGCCCATGCTGGTCGATTCCGAGAAGAAGCTCCACAGGCAGGTGCCACACAGCAATGAAATCGGGAAAGTCGGGGTGCCATCGGAGAATTTCAGGAACTTCACGAACACCACATACATCACGGCGAACAGCATCAACGGTTTCAACACAGACCACACCATGCCCAGGAATGAGCCCTGATATCGCAGCTGGAAGTCGGTTTTCACCAGTTCCTTGAAAACCACCATCGCATAGTGGTACCTCTTCTTGAGGCTTTCGAAAAAGTCTTTCACAAACATCCTATCCTACTCGTGCGAAGTATTTGGGTGCAAAAGCTCGTAGAGCGTCCCTCTTCGGCAGTACTCTCATATATTCTATTGAGGAAAGGACGTTTGTCTTAGTAAGGCGGAATATCTCACATGGTTCTCACAGCGGAACAGCACCATCCGAATATCAAAATCTTTGTGTCGGCACATAAGCAGGCCACGTTCCCTGAGGGGAACAGTATTGTTCCGGTGCAGGTGGGCGCGGCGAATGCTGCGACTCGTTTCACGAACACTTTGCATGACGACGAAGGTGTGAACATTTCTGCAGAAAACCCGCGGTATTGTGAGCTAACCGCGCAATACTGGGCCTGGAAAAACGAGGATGCTGACTATTACGGCTTCTGCCACTACCGCAGGTACTTCGATTTCACCGATACTCCGCACAAAGAGAACGATTACGGAGAGATTATCGATTCGTATATCGATAATCACGCGCTCGCCGAATACGGTATCAACGATGATGCGATCGCTCGTGCCGTGGACGGTTGGGACGTCATCACCACGCCGTTGAATGACGTTCGCCGTATCGGCGGATTCTCAAATCTCAAGCAGCACTGGGATGCCGACGAGCACCTGCGTTTGAAGGACCTGCGCCACATGTATGACATTCTGTGCGCGCGCCATCCCGACTACAAGGTGGACGCCGATGCCGTGTTCAATGGGAGAACCGCGGCATTCTGCAACATGTTCATCATGAGGAAGGACATCTTCTTCGAATACAACGAATGGCTGTTCCCACTGCTTGATGAGTTCGCTGCGGCAACCGATTTCAGCAGAATGGACGTGCAGACCACACGTACGGTGGGGCATCTTTCGGAACGGCTGCTCAACATCTTCATTGCGCACAAGCAGCGTACCGGTGCGCATTGGAAGATCAAGCGACTGCAGTGCGTGCATTTCCTGCATCCGGAACCGGCCACCGTTCTCAAGCCGCTTGATGCCGGATACAAGAACGTGGTGCCGGTGGTGTTCGCCGCAGACAACAACTATGTGCCGATGCTCACCACCACCATCTATTCGATGCTGAAGAACGCTTCCAAAGATCGTTCATATGATGTGATCGTATTGGAACGGAATATCTCCGACGAGAACAAGCAAAACATACGTCAGTTTTTCGAACGGTTCCCAAATGCCGTGATCCGCTTCTTCGATGTGAGCCGTTACCTGGCTGGCTTCAATCTCACCACCAGCAATGCGCATATCAGCATCGAAACGTATTACCGTTTCATCATCCAGGAGGCGTTGCCGTTCTATTCGAAGCTGCTGTATCTGGATTGTGATCTGGTGGTCAATGGCGATGTCGCCGAACTGTTCGATACCGAACTTGGAGATAATGCGATCGCCGCCGTGCCTGATATCGACTTCATCGGAAATCTCAATATGAAAAACGGCGAACGGACCGGATACGTGCGCAAGCAATTGCATATGCGCGATGCGTACGGCTACTTCCAGGCCGGCGTGCTGGTGATGAACCTCGACCGTATGCGCAAGATCCATACCGTCCACGAATGGCTGGAAATCGCCTCCAAACCCGGATACATCTATAACGACCAGGATATTTTGAACGTGGAATGCGAAGGCCTGATCACGTACCTGGATTATTCGTGGAATGTGATGCACAACTGCGCCGGACGCGTCAATGGCGTATTCGATTTCGCGCCAGCCAATGTGTACAAGGCATACATGACGTCGCGTAAGGCTCCGAAAATCGTGCATTACGCCGGTTTCGACAAGCCATGGAAGAATCCATGGTGCGATTTCGCCTCGTTGTACTGGAGTTATGCGCAGGAAACGCCTTTCATGGCGCAGATGATCGCAACAATGAGTGGTGTGGAACGTCCCGCTCCGCCGGAACATCATGAGCGTGCGATCGCGGAGGATAGTCCCATCCGCAAGTACGTGGACGTGCTGGCTCCGACCGGTTCCAAACAGCGCGAGCTGATGAAGGTGGTGGCCCGCAAAGTCCAAGGCAAGCGGTGATGCTGCTGTTGGTGTTTGTCCAGAATATTCCTATTTGGGCAAACACCAACAAGATAAGCTGTTGATAAATCAGTCTCTGCGGAACAGATCGCGTGTGTAGACCTTGAAAGCCACATTATTGAGATCATTGTTCCAGCGGTTAGCCACGATCACGGATGAACGTTCTTTGAATTCGCTGAGATTGTGAGTGACTTCACTGCCTTGAAAGTCGGGCTTATCCAATGTGGGCTCGTAAATAAGTACGGGAACGCCATTTGCTTTGAACTGTTTCATCACATCTTGGATGGCGGACTGGCGGAAATTATCGGAACCAGATTTCATGGTCAGCCGGTAAATGCCGATGACAGGATTTTGAACGCCTTTGATGCGCTCCATCACCTCAGAGGCAACGAACTCCTTGCGGGTGCGGTTTGCGTCCACAATAGCTTCGATAAGGTTCTGTGGCACCTGATTATAGTTGGCCAGCAGTTGCTTGGTGTCCTTTGGCAGGCAGTATCCGCCATAGCCGAAGCTAGGGTTGTTATAACCGTCGCCGATACGTGGATCAAGACATACCCCATCGATGATTTCGCGGGTGTTCAAGCCGCGGCTTTCCGCATAGGTATCAAGTTCGTTGAAATACGCCACTCGGAGAGCCAAATACGTATTGGCAAATAGTTTGATGGCTTCGGCCTCGGTGGTACCGACCACTAGTGTGGGGATACCGGTGCTGCCATCACTATTTGTGCGGTTGTTTTCTGATGGGTCTGCGCCTTCGGCAAGCAATGTGGCGAATTGCCGTGCTGCCTGAACGGATTCAGCGTTGTTTTGTGGAGCGCCCACTACGATGCGGCTTGGATGCAGATTGTCGTATAGTGCGTGCCCTTCGCGCAAGAATTCCGGGGAGAAAAGAATGTGATTGTCATCTAGATTCTCGCGAAGTTGTTGCGTATATCCAACTGGAATAGTGGACTTAATGATAATCCAAGCGTGCGGTGAGTACTGACGCACTGCGGTAATTGCGTCTTCAACACTAGAAGTGTCGAAGTAATTCTTTTTCTCATCGTAATTTGTTGGTGTCGCAATTATTGCGAAATCGACGTCTGCGTATGCCTCTTGTGCGTTAACCGTAGCGTGGAAGTTAAGTGGACGCTCGCCGGAAGCATTTTTTTTCAGAAAATCGGTGATCACCGGGTCAACAATCGGGCTTTTGCCATTGTTGAGCAGCTCGACTTTCTTGGGGACGATATCGAGCGCGTGGACCTCGTTATGCTGAGAAAGCAGTAATGCGATAGATAACCCTACGTAGCCAGTACCAGCAACCGCAATCTTCATAAGAGTAACCTGCCTTTTGTTTTACTACCATCTCAGGCTATTGTAGACAAATCATTGAGGTAAATCGACAAAGCCGGTATCCTTCAGATAATTCTTGCCGACGCTCATATCGTACTGAATGAGTTGATAATCATGAAGCATTGTCTTGGCTTCTTTGGAAAGCTGTTTGTTATTAATGCGATTACCTGCTGCATCAAGATAAACCGGTTCATCAGTATTGCCTCCGGCCGACGAGGGGATAGAGATTGCCGGGATGGTTTCGTGCATCTTCGTCAGGAAAGCCAGATAGGGGCTGACTTTTGCATTGAGATGTGAGGCTAGCTGTGCGGAGAAGTAATTTGATGATGTGTAAGCGCTGGAGACATCATCTAGTTTGGTGCCTGCCGATTTCGAAGCATCGTTAGACCAGATGAAATAATCAGTTTCATGCAGTCCGAGAATATTATCTTTGCTGGAATATGCCGTGGAGTAAATCCCAGGTAGATGATCTCCATAGAATACGACGGTGATTGGCCTATCGATATGGTTGAGCTGATTCAAGAATTCAGTTGTTGCTTGATCCGTATAGCTTAGACCCTTTGTGTAGGTCTCAATATTTTGTTTCTCATCATCCTGCAAATTTGAAGAAGTATCTTCATCCTTAAATTGATTATCAGGATAAAAATCTTCATAAGGCATATGGTTCTGCATGGTGACAACTTGATAGAACTTCTTCTGGTCAGAAGATGAAATCTTTTTGAGTACTTCTGAGTAGAAGGACTCATCCGAGGCATACCAAGCAGAGCCAAGTGGTCGTAGGCCTTTCAATTGTGGTGTGCCATCTGTGGCATAAAACTTCGAGAAGCCAAATTTTTTGTAATTCAAATCACGGAAGTACATGTTGCGGTTGTAAGCGTGGAATGCGATGGATGAGCCCTTTCCGTTGGCTTTGTCCCAAGCTTGATTGAGCGTAGGCGCCCATTTGAGGGATGGTACCAGCTGCTGATAGGCAATGGATAATGTGGAACTGTAATTTGCCATGGACAAGCCGGACAAAGCTTGATACTCAATATTTGCGGTGCCGCCTCCGTAGCCCGGGGAAAGCATCAGACCGGAAGTTGTTTGGGCTTTGACATGACGAATATTTGGCATTGGATCTTCGGAGAAGCTGACGCCAGGCACCCGAGTTGGATCCGAGAACGTTTCGGAAAGTACCATGATGACAGTGTTGTCGGTCATGTTTTCGGTTCGGGTTTGATTAAGCTGTTTTGCCTGTTCCGTGTATTTCCGAGAGATTTTTTCCATAGCTTTTTGCGAATATCCATTGGGTTTATCCATGGTCTTTGTGTGCGCGAGACGCAGGAAATTCACAACAGGACCATTGTTCGTGGAATCTGCGAGGCCATTCCAGATCTGTGGACTATCTCCAAGATTTTTTGCGAAATCTGTTGACCAGTATCCTTCGTTGCCAAATCCCCATACGAAGGAAAAACACAGTGCGAAACTGCAGCATGCGGCTACAATGCGAGTGAGCGTGCCGGCAAGGTTCTTAATTCCGGTGAAAGGGTGCCGCCAGGAACAGTAGATAACGGCATTACGTCCATCGATAAACTGCATGATAATGCAAATGACGACAAGCCATATGACACCGCTAACTGCTGTATTGACAAGTCCTTGACTGCTTTGAGGGATGAAGGATGCTAACTGTCCAGTGTTGCCTCCAGTGATGAAATTAAGATCAGCCGGAAGCACGGGTTCATTGCGAGATTCAATTTTGATGTGGTTCGCCACGGCGTAAACGGTCATGACTGTGCCAAAAATCGCTGTTGCTATCCAAAAACGATTAATTATGAATATGAGCGTGAGGTAGACGACTGCGAAAATAATGAGATTAAGTAAGAAAATGTAATTCTTGTCGGACCAGATTTGACTAATAAAATGTGACAACTGTCCAACGATGCTGGATGTCTGTCTTACGGCTTCGCTGATATCCTCGCCTTTTTTGTACTCGGGTTCGGAATACATGCCCCATTGGATAAACAATGTTTCGAATGTGGTGAGGGCCATGAGAATGATTGCATAGAAAGAAAAAGAGAAACGATGGCGCTTCTTCCACAAGGCATGCGCGCTCTGGAAGAACTTGATGATGAGCTGGACGGCTTTGAGACTTGTGAAGGTATGCCATGCGTTACGCACCGTGGTCGCAGCGGTACGTGCGGCGCATGCAGTGGTGCGGGCCGCGCTGGCAATAACGTGTCCTGCTCGTTTCAAGCCATGTTCAGCAGTCGTCAGCGCTGTCCGAACCGTTTGAAGAGTGCACGGCATCGCCTGTAATGCGTGATTGCCGTTAACTTGTTCCTCTGCGGCAAAAGAGGAAGCATGCTGCTCGTCCGCAATCGCAAGAATATTCGTATCGCATGTTACGGGGGATGCTTCCGTTGTCGGTATGTAGATGCTTCGGCGCGCGGGCTTTGTATGGAGAGTGGTCTTCCGCGTATACAGCTCCGCGCGGTGACGTGCCTTGAAATAAGAGGGGGTATCTGTCATGCTCTCATCGGCCAGTGGCTGGTAGATGCCGCCGGTAAACGATTGTTTGGGATGCTTGGTGTATGAAGGCTCGAAGGCATGAACGGCAGACTGGATATAAGGCATCGTCGCTTCCTTCACGGCAAATAACCCCTTGTGTAAACGGGGGTTTATGAGCATGTAAAACCGAGCTATATATTAGCCAGTGTGTCTGGACGAGTAGGTGTCTTGATGGTAGCTGGTGGGTATCTGAATGATGAATGAAACCAAGGTATGTTCTTAAGCGCAGTCAAATAGTTATGCGATAGTGGCGGTATGAAGGGGAAGAAGATTTTTCGATGCATGCCAGTGTTGGTGGCGTTGTGCGTGTTGCTTGAAGGCATGTTTTTCATGGCTGTTACCAAGCCTGGTCATGTGCCGGATATTTGGATGCATGTTTATCGAATTGACTCCATACTCAACGGGGATGTAATTGCGCGGCCAGTTACTTCAAGAAGTATGTTGCATAATACTGAGACGGGGGTGGTCGGTGGTGCGGTCGATCGCAGTTGGATGCAGTATTCCTTGGATCAATATGACGGATATGACCCGGGAGTTGTGATTGCGGAATCCGTTGCTGACAATGGATCATCGACAACGGTTGACCTGCCTTTTAACAACACGGTAACGAATTCTCCGGTCGTATATGCTCCGCAATTGTTGGGATTCGCTGTGGGGCGCTTATTTGATTTGGGGCCTGGGGCAACATATCGATTGGCGGAAATTGCATGCTAATCGTCTACACATTACTCATGTACTGCGCGGTTATGGCATTGCCAAAATGGCGGATCCCAGTTGGACTCTTGCTGTGCGTTCCTCAAATGCTTAGATTCGCCTCATTTTCCATCTCTGCGGATTCGCTGACGCAAGCTGTGATGATTCTGTTCTCCTGTTTGCTGTTCCGGGGAATTATTGGTAAACGATCACAACGTGGAGCAGTGGCGCTTGCGGTAACGAGCGTGCTATTGGCAATGTGCAAGTTTGTGTACATGCCATTGGTTTTGCTGGTTATTCCGTTGATGTTTGATAGAGTTTCCGGTCGCTGGCGTGTGAATCGTGGTCGGGCTGTGCCATTGTTGATAGGCGTGGTTGCGTCTGGTATATGGACCATATTCTGGTTGGGCGTCAATGCTTGGTATACGAATTGTCCGATGCTGGTTTCGTACAGACAAATGAGCGAGCGCAAGCATGCGTTGCTAACGGATCCTGCCGCCATGTTGGATGCTGTGAGGAACATTGTGTGGGCGGTGACGCATGCTCAATCGAATATGAATAACAGGACGGACAGCATCATGATTGCCGCGTGTTGGTTGGCAATTGTGGTTTCCGTAGTCGTGTTGGCTGTGACCAGTGTGGTGAATGCTTGTACCAAAAGCCGCCGAAAGAATCCGGTTAGGACTGCCAATGGTTCTATAAATGCATGCGGTGTGCTTTCCTTACCATACGCATGGTTGATCGCGGTGGTCTGTATCGGAGATATCCTACTGATTTACCTTGCCTTGTGGCTGCAATACGATGCGGATGGGCTAATCGGAGTCGACGGTATGCAATTCAGGTATTTCCTTCCTTATGCGCCTTTGTTTGCATTCGTAATGTTGGAATCGGGAAGACGGTTGCTGAAACAGTGAGAGAACAGGGATTCAAACCGAAGCATATTCTGGTGACGGGCGGATGCGGGTTCATCGGCGCGAATTTCGTGCGGTACGTGGCGCGCAATCATCCGGACGTGCACATCACCGTGCTTGACAAGCTGACGTATGCGGGCAATCCGGCGAACATCGACGGGCTGCCGCAATCGCAGGTCGAACTTGTCATCGGCGATATCTGCGATGCGTCGCTGCTGGAACGCATCGTGCCCGGCTGCGACGCCATCGTGCATTTCGCGGCGGAATCACATAACGACAATTCCATCTTCGACCCGGAACCGTTCATCCGCACGAACGTAGAGGGCACGATGCGGCTGTTGGAGGCCGCGCGTAAATACGACGTGCGATTCCACCACATCAGTACCGACGAAGTGTACGGAGACCTGGCGTTGGACGATCCGGCGCGATTCGACGAAAACTCGCCGTACCGCCCGTCAAGCCCGTACAGCGCGTCGAAAGCGGCATCCGACCAGCTGGTGCGCGCGTGGGTTCGCACGTACGGGCTTCGCGCCACGATCTCCAACTGTTCCAACAATTACGGGCCGTACCAGCATGTGGAAAAATTCATTCCACGCCAGATCACTTCCATCATGGAAGGTGTGCGACCGAAACTATATGGCACAGGCGAGAACGTGCGCGACTGGATTCATACGGAAGACCACTCTTCTGCGGTGTGGGAGATTCTGACGCGCGGTCGCATCGGCGAAACGTATCTGATCGGCGCGGACGGCGAGAAAAGCAACATCGCCGTGCTGCGCATGATAATGCGGTTGATGGGGCAGCCGGAAGACGCGTTCGATTGGGTGCGCGACCGGCCGGGGCACGACCGCCGGTATGCGATCGACTCGTCCAAGCTGCGTGCCGAATTGGGTTGGAAGCCGGCGCATACGGATTTCGAAAGCGGCTTGCACGACGTGGTCGACTGGTATGCGACGCACCGCGATTGGTGGGAGCCGGCCAAAGCCTCCACCGAAGCACGCTACCGGGCACAAGGGCTGTGATCGTTGTGGACGCGGGCGCGCGATAGGTGTGGCGGGCGCGACGGGAAGAGGGGTGGTGGCGAGTGCGAGCTGAAGGGCTTATGCTGGTAGGAGAAACGTTTTACAGGGGGTAGCTGATGGCGCGAAGGGCAACGCTGAAGGATGTGGCTGCGGCGGCGGGAGTGTCCGTGACCACGGTGTCGCTGGTGCTGAATGATCGGCCGGCGCGTGTTTCCACGGAGAAACGCGAGGCGATCGCGCGGGCGGTGAAACAGTTGAACTACGTGCCCAATCAGAACGCGAGGAGCCTCGTCACCAAACAATCCAAGCTCGTGGCGCTCATCGTGCCCGACATCGAAAACCTGTTCTTCGCGGCGCTCGCCAAATGCGTGGAGGATGAGTGTGCGGCGCAGGGGTATTCGCTGATTGTGGCCAATTCGGATGATTCGCGTGAGTCGGAACAGGCTTTGCTGCGCAGGCTGACGTCACGTGGGGTGGATGGCGTGCTGCTGATTCCCGCGCGCGAATCCTGCGCGGCCGGTGCCGGCGCCGCGTTGCGTGAGGACGTGGAGCGTGTCACCTGCCCGGTGGTGCTCATCGACCGACTGACGCAATGCGGTTGGTGTGACGCGGTCGGCTTCGACAACTATCTCGGCGGTCGGCTTGCGGCCCAGTACCTGCTGGAAGGCGGGCACAAGCGCATCGGCATCGTGACCGGCGATGTGGCCGAATCGAGCGCGGCCGACCGCCGTCGTGGATTCGCGGACGCGCTCGAACAGGCGGGGGAGCGGCTCGATCCCTCGTTGTGCGTCGCTGGCGACTATCGTTTCGCCAGCGGTTACCGCGCGGCCGACCGGATCATCGACGGTGGTGCCACCGCGGTGTTCTGCTGCAACGACGTGATGGCGCTCGGCTTCCGCCAGCGCATGGCGGAGCGTGGGCTGCACGTCACCGAGGACATGCAGGTGATTGGATACGACAATATTCTGAAGCGATTCGGCTTGGGCTGGCGTATGACCACCGTAGAGCAGAGCGTGGGCGATCTCGCCGCGGCCTGCTGGGGCATGCTGGGCGGGCGGATTGACGGCGTGGTCAATGGGGGTGGCGCTGGAGCGGACGTGGGCCGGCCGTGGCTTTCTAATCCGCAGGTTGAAGTGCTTACGCCGAAACTGGTGCAGGCCGCCTGCGCGTAGGATTGAGGATTTTTAGATACCTGCGGATCATGATGAGACGGGTGGCGCTGACAAATCTTGATTAAAGTGTCGTCGGAGTTTCTTATACGGTTAAATTGTTGGAAATAAAAGCAACACGCCGTATGGTAGTGCCGAATTTGCGTTCTTGATAAAACGCTTTATCATAAATCTTGTCAACACACAACATAAATGAGAAAGTGTTCGATACATAACTGACGATGCACCCGTATGGTGGCGGACCGTCGTCAGGCCCGTCAAAGAGGAAAGGCACACACATGAAAAAGATGATTCTTGATCTTGATACCGGCGTTGATGACGCGCTTGCCATTTCGTATGCTCTGGGAAGCCCGGAGATTGAACTGATCGGCATCACCGGCACCTACGGCAACGTGCTCGTCGAGCAGGGTGTGCGCAACGCGCTCGCCGTGACCGACCTGCTCGGCCATCCGGAAGTCAAGGTGTATCAGGGTTTGTCGCACTCCAGCACCACCGACCACTTCGAAGTGCTGCCGATCTCCGCATTCATCCACGGCGACAACGGCATCGGCGACGTCGACATCCCCGACTCCAACCGGTCCGTGGAAACCGAATCGGCCGTCGACTTCATCATCGACGCCGTCAAGACCTACGGCAAGGACCTCATCTACGTGCCGACCGGCCCGATGACCAACATCGAAGCCGCCCTCAAGAAAGCACCGGAAATCAAGGACGAAATCGGCCGCATCGTGCTCATGGGCGGCGCGCTGACCGTACCGGGCAATTGCAACGCCTGCATGGAAGCCAACATCTCCCAGGATCCGGAAGCCGCCGACTACCTGTTCCGCTCCGGCACCCCGACCACCATGATCGGCCTCGACGTGACCCTGCAGACCCTGCTTACTTATAAGGAAACCCAACAGTGGCGTGACCTTGGCACCAAGGCCGGCAAGTTCCTCGCGGACATGACCGACTTCTACATCAAGGCCTACGAGACCACCTCGCCGCACCTCGGCGGCTGCGGCCTGCACGATCCGCTCGCCGTCGGCGTCGCCGTCGACCCGACGCTCGTCACCGCGCTCGACATCAACATGAAGGTCGATGTGGACGGCCCGACCCGCGGACGCACCATCGGCGACGAAACCCGCCTCAACGACCCGGTCAAGACCATGAAGGTCGCCGTCGGCGTGGACGTGCCGAGGTTCCTCAACGAATTCATGACCCGCATCTCCGGCCTCGCCGCCAAAGCCGAATAAGCGTAACCGGCCAAACAATCGCATAAAACATCCTCAATATAAACAATGGAGATTTGTAAAATTGCGATTACTGAAAAACAATATTTCACAAATCTCCTCTTCATTTAAGGAAGACAAAGATGAGCGCGACTGAAGTTCTCTCTGCATTGGACCGCATCCACGGCACAGTGTCCGTAATCGGCTCGATGAATGCGGATTACACCGTCACCGCACAGCGTCTGCCAGGGCCGGGGGAGACCATCACCGGCGGTCCGCTGCAGCTGCTGCCAGGCGGTAAATCCGGCAACCAGGCGGCCGCCGCAGCGCGCATCGGCGCAACCGTGCAAATGTTCGGCGCGGTAGGCTCCGATTCCAACGCCGACTTCCTGCTGGGCGCCCTAGGTGAAGCTGGTGTGAACACCACGCATGTTCGCCGCGTGCTTGGAGCATCCGGTACAACCGTGATCACCGTGGACGCAACTGGCGAAAACACCATCGTCTACTCTCCGGGATCGAACGCGCAGGTCACTGTGGACTATGTGGAATCCGTGCGTGAGGCGCTGGTACGGTCTTCCGTGCTTGGCCTATGCTTGGAAAGCCCGATCGAAACGGTGACGGCCGCCGCATGCATGTGCCACGAGGCGGGCGTGAAGGTGCTGCTCAACGACTCGCCGTTCACCCCGTCTCTGCCGGCGGAGCTGATCGAAGCATCCGACATCCTGCTCGTCAACGAGCATGAGATGGCGCAGCTGCTCGGTATCGCGGAACCGGAGGATGATGATTGGGACGCGTTCGACTGGCGTCACGCGTTCGATAAGTTGCGCGGATTCGGGTTTGAACAGGCGATTGTGACGCTCGGCGGCGACGGTTCCGTGGTACTCGACGGCACCGCGGACGATCCGGAACACCGCGTCCAGCGCATCGCCCCGGTACGCGTCAAGGCCGTCGACACCACCGGCTGCGGCGATTCCTTCATGGGCACCGTGCTGGCCGGCCTGGCGTCCGGACTGGCGCTGTCCGAAGCCGCCGAACTCGCCTCGTACGTTTCGGCGTACGCGGCCACCGGCTACGGCGCGCAGGCGTCCTACGGCAACGCGGCGCAGATCCGCGAAGCGTTCGCGTCCGCCGAATAGTCCGGTAATCCGGTTTTCCCCCCAAACCATCGACGTTGAGATGTGCCTTCTGCGTCGATGGCTTGGGGATTTTTTGATGTTGCCGACGGCAGTTTGGAACGGTATGGTGAAACGCTTCCGCAACGGCCGCGTGCCGTGGGCACCCGCATTGTTATATTGGAGTTTGGCTTATTTTCACATATCGAACAATTGGGAAGGCAAGCATGTCGGCGATTCTCGAAGGCACTCCGGATAAGAAACTGGCTCTGGTGACGGGTCGCGCGTACCCCGAGCAGGCTCAGGAAACCGCAAAATACCTGGGAACCGACGTACTTGAGACCACCGCATACGATTTCGCCAACGGCGAGATGTACGTGCGCTACACCGAGCCCGTCCGTGGCGCCGACGCCTTCGTGATGCAAGCCCACACCGAGCCGATCAACAAGTGGATCATGGAGCAGCTCATCATGGTGGACGCCATGAAGCGCGCCTCCGCACGTTCCATCACCGTGGTCGCGCCGTTCCTCGGCTACTCCCGCCAGGACAAGAAGCATCAGGGCCGCGAGCCCATCACCGCACGCCTCATGTTCGACCTGTTCCGTTCCGCCGGCGCCGACCGCATCATGACGGTCGACCTGCACGCAGCCCAGGAGCAGGGCTTCTTCGACGGCCCGGTCGACCATCTCACCGCCATGCCGATCCTGCTTGACTACGTGCGCAACAGCATGCCGCTGGAGAACACCACCATCGTGTCCCCGGACGCCGGCCGCATCAAGGTTTCCGAACAGTGGGCCGCCAAGCTCGGCGGACTGCCGCTCGCCTTCATCCACAAGACCCGTGACACCACGCGCCCGAACCATGCCGAGGCGCATGGCATCATCGGCGACGTGAAGGGACGCGACTGCGTGGTCGTGGACGACATGATCGACACCGCCGGCACCATCTGCGAGGCCGTGCGCACGCTGAACAACGCCGGCGCGAAGTCCGTGACGCTTGTCGCCACCCATGGCCTGCTGTCCGGTCCGGCCGTGGAGCGCCTGCGCGACTGCGGCGCCCGCGAAATCGTGCTCACCGACACCGTTCCGGTGCCCGAAGAGAAGCGCCTGCCGAACATGACCGTCCTGTCCGTGGCCCCGCTGCTGGCCGCCGGCATCCGCTCCGTGTTCGAATCCGGCTCCGTTTCTACGCTGCTCAACGGCCTGCCCGAAGACATGCGCCCGCGCAACATCTACGCCTGATATTTCGCGCGATTGCCATACGGCTCTCGCGATATTTCAGGATTTATTACGATTCTTTGCGATTAAGCCCCGCTTGCGAGCGGGGCTTTTTGCTTGCCTCCGCACGTGATTTCGCGCCCGGCAGACGCCGTTTCGATACGTCGCGGCGTCGGGGTAGCCTGTACAAGTTGCCATCAATCGTATCCATATGTTCATTGCGACTTATCGATGCCTGAAGGCAGCACGCATACACACTCCTGCCATGGAAGGTCCATGGCCGATAGTCCGAAGGAGGTGGGTGATGTCTGCGCATAAGTACGAACTGATGTTCATTGCTGATCCTGAGCTGGATGAGCGCGGTCTGAAGAAGCTGACCGAGCAGTATCTGGAAACTGTCACCAAGGAAGGCGGTGCCGTCGAGAACATCGACATCTGGGGCCGTCGCAAGCTTGCCTACGAAATCGCCGGCAAGACCGAAGGTAACTACGTCGTGGTCAACTACTCCGCTGAGCCGGCCACCAGCGACGAACTCGATCGTCTGCTGAACCTGAACGAATCCGTCATCCGTACGAAGATTCTTCGCAAGTAAGTAAACCAAGCTTTCTAAGCTGCAAAGTAAGTAGGTAACGACATGGCAGGTGAAACTGTAATCACCGTGGTGGGCAACCTCACGGCCGATCCGGAAATTCGTACCATTGGCAGCGGCGCCGCCGTTGCCAGCTTTACGATCGCCTCCACTCCGCGCACCTGGAACCGTAACTCGAACCAGTTCGAAGACGGTCAGGCCCTGTTCCTGCGCTGCTCCGCGTGGCGCGACATGGCCGAACATTGCGCGCAGAGTCTGTCCAAGGGCATGCGCGTCATCGCGCAAGGCCGTCTGCAGCAGCGTTCCTACCAGGCGCAGGACGGTTCCCAGCGAACCGTCATCGAGATGCAGGTCGACGAAATCGGCCCGTCCCTGCGCTACGCGACCGCCCAGGTGACCCGTCAAAGCTCGTCCGGCAACGGAGGCTTCAGCGGCAATCGCGGCGGCTACAACAACGCCAACAACAACGGTGGTTTCGGCGGCAACAACGGCGGATATCAGGGTGGCTCCAGCTATGCTGGCGGCGCCGGATATCAGGGTGGAGCCTCCGCTCCGGTCAACGCCGCTCCCGCACAGTCCGCTCCGGCCTCGGACCCGTGGTCAAGCTCGGATAACTCCGGCTCGTCCTTCGGTTCCTTCGGCGCGTCCCAGTCCTTCGGAGGTTCCTCCGAATTCGGCGGCGACAGCGACGAACCGGAATTCTGACGGACCGAACCCCGTCCGCAACATAGGCGAACAGCGAAACAAGCAGCTTAATCGCAGTATTTCCAGATTTTAAGGAGAACATCAAGATGTCACGCAAGAGGCCGCAGCCGCCGGTCAAGCCGTTTAAGAAGAAGCCGAATCCACTGAAGGCCGCCAAGGTCACCGAGATCGATTACAAGGACGTCGCCCTGCTGCGTAAGTTCATCTCCGATCGCGGCAAGATTCGTTCCCGTCGTATCACCGGTGTCACCGTGCAGGAGCAGCGCGAGATCTCCAAGGCTATCAAGAACGCCCGCGAGATGGCCCTGCTGCCGTACGCCACGTCCGGCCGCTGATCTTAGAGAGGTTTGAACAATGGCTGAAACTAAGGTTATTCTCACCAAGTCCGTCAACCACCTGGGCCACCCGGGTGACGTCGTGGCCGTCAAGTCCGGCTACGCCCGCAACTACCTGTTCCCGCAGGGCCTGGCCTTCGCTTGGTCCAAGGGTGCCGCCGCCCAGATCGAGGCCATGAAGCGCGCTCGTCTGGCCAAGGCCGTCGCCACCCGCGAAGAGGCTGTTGCCGCCAAGGAAATCATCGAGGGTTCCACCGTCGAAATCGCTGCCAAGGTCTCCGAGTCCGGCAAGCTGTTCGGCGGCATCTCCGCAGAGAAGATCGCCATCGCGCTCTCCTCCAAGGTTGAGGTCAACCCGAAGAACATCACCGTTGAGCCGATCAAAACCACCGGTGACTTCCCGGCAACCGTCGCCCTGCACCCGGAAATCACCGCCAACTTCTTCGTGAAGGTCGTCGCTGAGTGATTTCGCCCCATTCACCGCTCGACGTCCTTACGGACCGGCGGTGAATGACTTCAGGCTGGAACACGTCTGAGCTTAAGCATCGAAAATCCCCCGTACCGATTGGTGCGGGGGATTTTCCTATATCCGCTCTTTAGCCGGCATCAGTCCTCATCGTCAATCGTGACGCTGAGCTTGCCATCCCTGATGCTGAAGCTGCCGTTGACGGTGAAGTGGGTGCTGTCGTCCTGAGACTCCCACGAATCGTCGAAATTCTTCTCTTCATACGTGCACTTCGCCTTGCCCTGCCGGGTGGAGAACGTGCCGTAATCGAGATCGATGTCGGACAGCTTCGGATAGACGCTGATGGACCACGCGAAGTTGCGGTAGTAGTCCTCGTCGTACAGGTCGAAGCCGAACGGGCAGCCTTCCGGCGCGTAGTCGGTGGACTTCGCGCATTCGTCCAGCTTGGCGTTCACGGCCTTGCTCAAGTCCTCCTTAAGCTTGGCCGTAGGCATGATCTTGAGATCGGCGGCATCGGAGTCCGCGTTCGTGCGCACCATGGTGATGCCGCTGGTGACATACCCCGACTTGCCGATCGACACCTTGTACGAACCCGGGTAGACGCGCAGCGTCCACGTGCCGCTGTCCGACTTCTCCGCATTCTTCGCGGTCACGTCAACACCGTTGACGGACAACGATTCCACGGCATTGGGCACCGACACGGTGATGGTCTTGAGCAGTGGGCTCGAGATCTTCCAATTCGGGAACAGCAGGAACTTCGACCCGTCCTTGTTGATGGTGAGCGAATCGTTGACGTTCTTGCCGTTCAGCGAATACGTCACGTTGACCTTGGCCACGCCTTCGACGGTTTTGACACTATCGATATGCGGGTTGGCGATCGTGGCGTTGTCGGCCTTCGCTACGGTGTCGGACAGCAGCTTGAGCTGGTCCTTGTCCACCTGCGGATCGGCGATGCCATTGGCTTTGCCATACTTGCCGTCGGCAATCGCCGTCAGATAGCTCTGCGCCACGGATTTCGCGCTGAAGACGGTCGAGTTGAGCACACCGTAGACAATGCCCAACACAATCAGGGCACCGATCACGATGCCGCCGATAAGGATCGTCTTCTTAGTTTTTGGGTCGAGCGGCTGACCTGCCCCCGGAGCTGCGACCGGCATAGAAGCCGCGCCTGCTGGCGATTGCGGCAACGGCACCGCACCCGTTGCCGTGTTGCCCGTTGCCGTGTTGCCCGTTGTCGTATTGGGCATGGACGTCGGGGCGACCGGTTGTGGAACGGCCTGTGAAACAGGCGTTGCGGTAGGAGCGGTAGGCGCGGGCATCGGCGCAGCCGGCGTCGCGGGCTGGGGGACCGATGCGGCCGGAGCTGCCGGAGTAGTTGGATTGGCCGGCTGTGCGGCAGCCGAAGCCGTCGGCATGGTCGCTGTTGCGGTCGTGCCGCTCGCCGTGGCAGAGGTCTTCTTCATGCCGTAGGACGGATCGCAGGACTTGACGTAATCGACCACGTTCTGCGGGGTCTGCTGCACGGTGCCGCCGACGACGATCCGCCACATGCCCGGCAGGGACGCCACCAGCGTCGGACCGAACGTCATCGCGGCCACCTCGATCAGGAACGCCCAGATGCCGGCGACGAGGAAATACCACATCGGGGTCGTCATCGACATGCTGGACGAGGCGTATCCCGCCGCGAAATAAGTGAACAGGAACTCCGCGGCCAGCCAGAACACCATCGCGGCCACCGGAGCCTTCCACGTATGCTGCCAGCCCGCGTAATACGGGTCGTACATATTGCGCGCGGTCTCACGCAGCGCGATATAGAACGTGGCAAGCAGGAACAGCACGAAGCAGATCCACAGAATCCAGCCATACTGGCTGAGGGAGGACACGTTGAACAACGTGATCGTATGGACGCTGTAGCTGGACGTCGAGAAGGCGATGCCACCGAACGAGGACAGCGAAATCAGCATAAGCGGCAGAGCCGGGAACAGCAGCGGAACCAGCAGCAGACCGCCTGCGCCGAGATGGTTCGCGGCGGACATGGCGATCGTCGCCACCAGGCCAAGCACCAGGAACAGCACTCCGTAGATCGCAAACGATTCGACCAGCGTGCGCACGAAGCCACGAGCGCGGTGCGCCCAACGCCAAGCGGCGGAGAAGACGTTACCCGAATCGCCCGCATACTGTGCCAACGCGTAGCCGGCCAGCGCACCGGCCACCGACAGCAGGAACGCCATGCAGAACGTGCGGAAGGACACGCCGGAAAGCGACGCGGAAGCGGAATAGTCGCTGTAGGAACCACCCACCGTCACCGGGAAGATGGCGGCGAAGACCAGCAGCACCAGGCCGGACAGCACGCCGACGATCAGCGAGCTGATGACGCCCGTCCACTTGAAACGAAGCGCGAACCTGCGTGCCAGCATGTATGCGCCGAACGCGGCGCCGATCGCCAATGCCACGCCGGGCAGTCCGATCGGCAGCGTCACGCTGACGTGCGAGGCGTCAATGCCGAGATTGCTCAGCGAGAAGCCCTGGGAGCTGGTTTTGAGATTCAGCGAACCGCCAACGCCGAGCGTCATCACGGTGAAGAGAATCTGGAAGAAATTCGGGCCGGAGCCGGACACACCGTTGTTGCCCAGGAAGGAGGCGGTGTCGGAAAAGCCCGGAATGCCGGCAAGCCCGTTGCTGGCCGCGGCATTGCCCATGAAGAAGACGATCGATGCGAGCAGCGCGAACACCACGCTCGCGCCGAGACCGATGCCGAGGCTGGCGCCCATGGTCTTCATGGACTGCGGTGTGGTCAGCGCGGTGATGGTGGGATCGGCCGCCGGACGGGCGATTTGCTGGGTCGGCTGGCTTGGCTGCGGCGCTGCTGCCGGCTGCGGGGCCGGGGATGGCGCATACTGGAACTGCTGCGTCGGCGCGGCCTGTGGTGCCACCGTTTGCGTTGCCTGCGCCTGAGCGGTCGGCTGTGCTTGCGTCGCCGGTTGCGGTGTGGTGGGCTGCGGGACGGTGGTTTGCGGAGCTGCCGGTGCGGCGCTATTGGGCAGCGGGACGGCAGCGGTCGGCATCTGCGGGGCCGGTGCCATGTGCGGCGCGGAAGACAGCATGGTGCCGTCATCGGATTCCGGCGCGGCCGGCGCTTGCGGTGCCGCCGCGGTCGTTTGGGTGAGCGGTGAGCCGCACGAGGCGCAGAATTTAGCGCCTTCGATGGTCGGCTGACCGCAATTTGGGCATGCCATAGGTAAGCCTTTCTCCTTCTTGATGCGCGTCATATACTCCTGTGACGCGCCATGGTCCTTATTATAAAGGGCCTCTGGCGCGCCGACGGGCTCGACGATGATGCGTGCTATTCGGCTCGCCGCGGTGGAAATGTGTGATGGAAAAGTTCGTGCCGTTGACTGTCGGAGTGGTTGCATTGCGCCAGAATGTGAAGAAAATGTGATTACTTGGATTTTAGGGCGCCATCGCGCCGCATTTTTCGTCGTATGACGCGATGTGCACCATAGATGGCGATTTGCTGAAAACGTTGGAAAATAGCGGTTTTATGATTGCGACACGCCGAGGGTTGCGTTCTTTCCGATTCTGAGTATATTTACTCCATGTGCTCAGCGAGAACAAAAACCTCGCCAAGACCAACGCCCCTTTAGCTCAGTTGGTTAGAGCAGCTGACTCTTAATCAGCGTGTCCAGGGTTCGAATCCCTGAGGGGGCACAGACAAGACCCAAGCCAATGGCTTGGGTCTTTTTCGTATTTCGGACATGCGTCCACCCAAAGCCGCGTTACTTCCTCCGTGCGGAGTAAGGTAGTGCGCTGTTGTCCGCCCAGAGCGGAATCGCAATTCATCTCGAATCGCACGAATCGTAAGAATCGTTAGAGAAGAAGCAATAGAGGAAACTGCAGTGGAATACACACTCTTCACCAAGCTTGCCGCGGAATTCGTCGGCACCGCCGTGCTGATGGTCTTCGGCAACGGCGCTGTCGCCAACGCGGAACTGAAAAACACCAAGGGCTACCATGCCGGCTGGCTGAACATCGCCATGGGCTACGGCTTCGGCGTCATGTTCCCGGTCCTGATGTTCGGCGGCGTCTCCGGCGCCCACATCAACCCGGCCATGACCCTCGCGCAGGCCGTCAACGGCATGTTCCCGTGGAACGAGGTCCTGCCGTACATCATCGCCCAGCTGCTCGGCGCAGTGGCGGGCCAGCTCATCGTGTACGTCACCTACCTGCCGCACTACAAGGACACCGACGATGCCGAAGCCATCCTCGGCACCTTCTGCACCACCGACGCGCACAACGACCGCGTGAACTACTTCCTCAACGAGTTCTTCGGCACCTTCATGCTGGTGCTCGGCGCCCTGTGCTGCCTGTCCCTGCCGTGGGGCAAGGCGAACCCGGCCGCCGCATCCATCGTCGTCGGCTTCATCGTGTGGGGCCTCGTGACCTCCATGGGCGGCCCGACCGGCCCTGGTCTGAATCCTGCCCGCGACCTCATGCCGCGCCTCCTGCACGCCATCCTGCCGATTCCGAACAAGGGCGATTCCCGCTGGGGCGAGGCCTGGATTCCGGTCGTGGCTCCGATCGCAGGCGCTATCGTCGGCGCGTTCCTGTTCAAGGTGCTGTTCGCCTGAGCATTACTTTGACGATTGCCGGCATTCGTCTGGCATGCTGGTAAGGCCCGTGATTCCCTCCGGAATCGCGGGCCTTACGCATAGGTGGTATGCATGGCGGTCGGCGGCTTCGGCATGTTGACTGAGACTGGTACTGTTGCCGAAGAGAGAAACATCACCATATCGGGAGGCTGGATTGAAGCGGATTCGTCGTATCATACGTGCGCTCGATCCGAAAGCCGACGCCACAATGGGCCAACGGGAACGGCTTGAGGCGTTTCGCATCCGCAGGGCCGCCGTGCTGGTGCTCGTGCTGTTCCTGCTGATCGCATCGATGACGTCCTGCAGCGTGCACGCACTGCTGGTCCGCATGACGCCGAACACGCAGACGACGGCACAAGCCACGCATTCGACGTCGGCCAAGAAGCCAGCCAAGAAAACAGCCAAAACCAATCAGCATAAGACGGCCAAAAAAACTAAACCGGAAACCAAACAATCGCAGGAAGAGCAGGCCGTCGCCAAAGCGGTGAGCGCGCAATCGGCGGCACTGGGCGACGACGAGAAAACCGCGATTCTGAACAAAGCGCAGGAAACCGCGCAAAACAGCGGCAAACCGGTAACGCAATACCATTACTGCATCGCAACCAAAGGAAACGTCGGTTCGGCCGACGAATTCGGCAACGCGGCGTTCCGCATCCTCAACGACGAACACGGATGGCCACGCGCCGGAGCCATATTCGACCAATCCACGGACGGCAACTGCGATTTCAATCTCGTGCTGTCCCAAGCATCGGAAATGACGTCGTTCTCGCCATCATGCTCGGTGGAATACAGCTGCAGGGTCGACAACAACGTGATCGTCAACGACGACCGTTGGAACGGCGGCACGCAACAATGGCTCGCCGCCGGCGGCAACCTGGCGCGATACCGCACGATGGTGATCAACCATGAGGTCGGACACCGGCTGGGGCACATCGACAACGAAACGACCTGCGCCGGCGAAGGCCAGTTGGCGCCGCTGATGCAGGAGCAATCCATGCATTTGGACGGCTGCAAGGTCAACGAATATCCGCTTGACTCGGAGCTGTGGATCGGCTGAACGTCGACTGCTTCCCGTTATTTTCTGCTGTTTTCCGGACTGACCGGGTCGTCTCGGCAATTCGGCGAGACCCGGCCAGCCGTTGTCACAGGCCGAAATACGCGTCGAAATCGTCTTGGCTGATACTGCGGTCGGCCGTATCGGCCCGTACCTTACCCCAATCGAACTCCTGCAACGCCTCGACGGCGCTCATCGGCTGCGGACTGGTATGCGCGGAATCGCCCTGTAAACTAAGCAGCCACGCACAATAGCCGACAACCTGTTCCGCGGTGACGCCATGCGCGCGCAGCGCCCCCATATCCAAAGAGCGCTCGCGTTTGGCGAGCCTGCGGCCGGCCGCGTTGTCGATAAGCGGCAGATGCGCATACCGTGGGTTTTCGGGGTTATATGGGGTGTATTGCGATTGTGGTGCGTGCTGCGATGGTGCAGAGGCCTGCGTTTTCGCCTTGCGGAATCCCGCCTTGATAAGCGCTCGGCGAATGGCGATTTGCAAGGCGTTCGACCGGAGCAGGTCGCGGCCGCGCACGATGTCGTCGACGCCCATGTCAAGATCGTCCACGACCACCACCAGCTGGTAGGAGAACAGGCCGTCGGCGCGGCGCACGATGGTGTCGCCGACGTCGTGCGCCAGATTGAATTCCTGATGGCCGAACACTGCGTCATCGAATTGGACGGTTGCGTGCGGGTTTGTGTCGGCGGGCATGGCGATGCGCAGCGAATGGCGGTCGCCGTTGGCCAGCCGCCGCCGGACGGTATCCGGATTGCTGGCGATAAGCCGGCGGCACGTGCCGGGATACACCATGAAACGGTCGCCCTCCTGCGGTGCGGAGGCTGCGCGGATGTCGGCGCGCGAGCAGAAGCAAGGGTAAATCAGCGGGGTTGTGCCAGCGATTGCGTTGTTGGCTGCGCTGCCGACTGCGGGGGTGTGGTCGTTGCGCTCGTCAAACGGCGAATCGTATGCGTCGTCAATCGTCAGGTTTTCCAAGCAATGCAGCGCCTCACGGTACAGGTCGTGCCGAGCGGATTGGAACACCGGATCGCCGTCCCAATCCAAGCCAAGCCAATGCAGATCGTCCATCATCAGTTCGGCCGCGCCGGGCACCACGCGCGGTTCGTCGATGTCTTCGATGCGCAGCAGCATGCCGTCGCCGCGGCTGCGCGCGGACAGCCATGCTCCGAGCATCGCATAGATGTTGCCGATGTGCATGCGGCCTGATGGGGTGGGGGCGAAACGACCTGGCACGGGGTTCCTTCCTGTCGTTGGCGGGCGGTTCGGTGTTGCCGATGCGGAGACCGGTTGCGCCGATGCTTGCAACTGTACCTGCATCGGCGGCCGGAACGGCGGGTTTCGTGGGACGCGATTGTGGAATGCGTTGCTGGACGTGCCGTGACGTGCCATGCCGAGGTTGCAGCGTGCTCCGAAAACGTGCCGTCGCTGTGAGATATCTCACAGTGTGAGAAGGATATTTAGCGCATGGTGATACGGGCCGCGCGTTTCGTTTGGGGTGTGCGTAAGGTGGTGTGCGTCATCCGGTATTCTGGGTGGTGATTTCGGCAATTCGGTCTATGCGTTATCGGCATGGCCGGTCAAAAGGGGATTTACAAGGGGCGAATATGACGAAGCGACAGTTCAGTAGAGCGGAAATCGAATACCTGCGTACATTGCCGTCGATCGACGCGGTGACGGACAGCAGAATCACGTATGCGAGGGAATTCCAAATCGACTGCATGAGGCGGTATCTGCAGGGGGAGAAGCCAACTGCGATCTTCATTTCCGCGGGATTGAGCCCATCGGTCATCGGGCACAAGCGCATCGAACGCAATATCGCACGCTGGAAGCGCGACGAGGACATCATGCGCAAGGCGGCCGAAGAGCCGGAACCGCATGATACGGCTGTGGACAACCACAATGCGATGTCGGAAGTGCCGTTGGGCAAGATTCAATCGCTGGTATGCCAGGTGATGGTGTTGAGCGATCGCGTCGATAAATTGGAGCGTTTGGTGGAGGGGCTGCGCAAGGGGGATAAAATCTGAAAAAAAGTTTTCAGATTTATTGGTTTTTCCGGCGGTTCGCGCGCATTTATCTGATACATTAAATGCGTAGACGGAGTCTTTGAAGTCCCCCTTCTACTGCCGTCTGGTTTTATAGCCCGCGCGAATTTATGACCGCTTTATCGCTTCACTTCAGGTCATCGCGCGGGCTTCTTTATACGTTGTCGGAGGTTTTCTGGTAACACTGATATCGAAATATCAGCCGACATGCCGGAAACGGTGGTGCCGGCCGCGGACCGGCGGTCGAATGAACTTGCGAGAGGTGGACGATGACTGCATACATGGATCACAAGAACCTCGCCAACGAGGTGATCGACGATGCGCGCGCACGTGAGATCACGGACGGCGTGCATCGTGTGCTCGACCGCATTGCGGCCGCTGAGGAACAAGCCGGACGCGAAGCCGGCTCCGTGCGCCTGCTGGCCGCCACGAAGACGCGCGACATCGGCGAAATCATGGCTGCGATTGATGCCGGCGTGCGCATGATCGGCGAGAACCGTCCGCAGGAAGTGACGGCGAAGGCCGAAGGGCTGGCACGGCGATGCGCGGAACGCGGGTTTTCGCTGGGCGTCGCAGGCGCCGCGCCGGATGCTGCGGCGGAGCATATTCCATTCCACCTGATCGGCCAGCTGCAAAGCAATAAAATCGGCAAAGTGCTGCCGGTGGTCGACACTATCGAATCGGTCGATTCAATCGATTTGGCAGAAAAAATTTCACGTAGAGCCGTGGCTCGCGGTATTACTGTCGGCGTGCTGCTGGAAGTCAACGAATCCGGCGAGGAATCGAAATCCGGTTGCGATCCGGCGCACGCCATCCGCATCGCGCAGAAAATCGGCACGTTGGACGGCATCGAATTGCGGGGACTGATGACGATCGGCGCGCATGTGTACGACGAAACGGTGATTCGCCGCGGTTTCTCGCACCTGCGCAAGACCCGCGACCTCATCCTCGCGTCCGGCGAACCGGGCACGGACCGTTGCCGGGAACTGTCGATGGGCATGACCGGCGACATGGAACTGGCCATCGCCGAAGGTTCCACCATCGTGCGCGTCGGCACTGCGATTTTCGGTGAGCGTGCGTTCATCTGAGCGCTTTCTTTGACTTTTTCTGTTTTTTTAAGGATTTGCGGGGCTCGTCCGCCTGGATTGCATTCGTCTGGCTTACATTCGTCTGACTTGCATTCCTCTGAAAAACGGCTTGTCTGAGTTGCGTTCCGCCGGTAGGTGGGGTGCTGCGCGGTTTGGTGCCAAAATTGCCGGTTTCGTGCCTGAAACCGTTGTCTTTCTAGGGGTAAGCCTTCCTATAGGGGGCAAGGGCTTTCGTATGGCGGGTGTGAACATGGGTGTGTTCGAAGGAGAAACCCATGTTTTGGTCTGCCTCTCGATTGATGAGTAAACCCGTCCGTCTGCTCGCCCGCAGGACGGATTCCTACGTGCATGCGCATACGGTGCTGCGTTCGCCCATGCGGCTGTTCGGTGCCGTGGCGGGCGCCTCGGCTGATTCCTATGATGCCGGTGACGATAACGATGGCATCGGCAATGGCGCCGGAGTCGGATCTGATGCCGATGCAGCTGCCGACAGTGGTCATGCCGGAACTGTTGCGTTCGCTGGAACGTCTGCTAGAACGTTCGCTGGAACGCCGTCGTTTTACGAGGCGATTGACATTGCCGATGTGGTTCGCGCGCGCAGGCTGCGGCGGATTCGTTTCATATTGGTGCGGTGCGTGTCCGTGCTGCTGATCGTGGGCGCGGTGGTGGTCGCGTCGTTGCCGTTCGCCATGCAGGCGCATTCCGCGCGGCGCTTGGCCGAGACATCCGATTCGGCGGCTCGCACGGTTGCCGGATGGCCGTATCCGATGGCGATGGAGGAGTTGGAACGGGCGCGCGCATACAATCGGCGGCTTGCCGTGGAAGGACAGCCGGTATTGGGCGAGGCGGCCGATCCGTTCACTACCAGACCGGCTGGCACTGCCGGAGATGCTGATGTCGCCGACGATTCGGCGCCTTCCGGCGGTTCCGGGCTTTCCGCGGCGGACACGGACGCGAACTATCAGGGCCTGCTGGATTCCGGCGCAGGCATCATGGGCACGGTATTGGTGCCCAAAATCGGCGTGGAACTGCCGATTCGGCATGGCACGTCCGAACCGGTGCTCGCCGTCGGTGCCGGGCATCTGTACGGCACCAGCCTGCCGGTCGGCGGCACTGACTCGCATACGGTGGTCACCGGGCATCGCGGCCTGGTCAAATCGTTGATGTTCACACGGCTCGACGAACTGCACGACGGCGATTTCATGTACATCAAAGTGATGGACGAGACGCTGGGATACGAAGTGGACCGAATCAGCGTGATCGAACCGGACGACGTCTCACGGTTGAAAATCGTGCCCGGCGAAGACCGGCTGACGTTGATGACCTGCACGCCATACGGCATCAACACGCATCGGCTGCTAGTCTCCGGGCATCGCGTCGCAATACCGCTGCCCGCGCCAGATCCGGCCGACGTGCGCGACGAATGTGCGACCGAACTGGGCGCGCTCGCCATGACCATCGTTTGCACGATGGGCGGCATGCTGTTGTGCTGCATGGTCGTGCGGTCGATGCGGCCCCGACACCGAATCATGCGGCACGCTTCCGCCTGGCCGCGTAAAGGATAAGGGGGAAGGCCGCGATTTTCGCGGGTCCGCACGTTTCCCGAACCCATCAATGGAGGGGACGGGTTTCGAAACGTTCATCCATAAGGTTCAAGGCATGGAGGCGCATAGGCAATTCGCCGCAGCGCCATGAGAGATGGACATGTCATGAAGTGGATGAAGGACCCGCTTGCCGGCTTCATAAGCCGGTGTGGCGCGCGGATGGGAAAATTCACCGCATTGCTTGTCACGATTGCGATGCTGGCCGGCACCACGGGAGCCGGCGCGACCGCGTTCGCCGACGAAACGGTGACGGATGGCGGCAACGTGGCCGCCGAATCCGCAGCGAGCCAGCCGGAATCGACACAACAATCCGATGCTGAAAACGCAGTCGGATCGGACGTTGCCGACATTGCCGGGCAAGATGTTGCCGGACAGTCCGCAACGGACGATGACGACGCACAATGCCTTATGGACGACGGTGAATCGCATCAGCCATCGAACGAACAAGCGCAATCGCAACTGCAGTCGCAATCGCAACCGGAACAACCGTCGGAGACGATGCCGGAACAGCGGCAGCCGTGCGATAAGACGGAACAGCCGAATGAGCAGAAGGAGCAGGAACGGCAGGCGGTTAGGCAGCCGACGGCTGAGAACGCTGACGTACCTGCAAATGGTGCTGCACCGACTCAAGACGGCGATCGAAACGACCATGCCGGCGAAAATCGCACGGATGCTGTGGCGAATGGCGATGCGGGCGCGACAGCCGATGACGGCAAAACCGGCGATGCGGACGATGCTGACAACGATGGCAACACTGCTGAAGATGCCGACGATGCCGACAAGAACGGTAAGAATGACGCCGACAAGGATAACGCCGACAAGGCTTTCGCGTCGGCTCAAAACGGCAACGATAACGACAAGAATGATGCTGCCAAAGACGATGCCGACGCCGACGAACACATCATGCGCGATCGCTTCACCTTCAATCGCAAAACCGTGATGCGTGCCGCGCGTAACGTCGCCGTGCCGCAGCCGGATCACGCGAAAAGCATCACATACAACGGCGGCGGCAAATACACACTGAACCTCAACGTGGTGGGCAAGGACACCCGTGAAAGCCATGAGGTCACGGAGAAAATCGAAGTGGTGCTCGTGCTGGACACGTCAGGATCGATGAACTACTGCATGGACGGAAGCCAAAGAGGATGCAACAAATCGAATCCGAAGCGGTTGACGGCGCTGAAAGAAGCGGCGACCAGCTTCATCGACGCCACCGAGACCACCAACGACACCATCCAGGACAAAGACAGCAAAGTGCGAATCGCCATCGCTCAATTCGGGCAGACATCCGGCGTGGCGAGTTCCCTGACCAGCGATACCGCCGCTCTGAAATCATCGGTGAGCAGGCTGTCCGCCAATGGCGCGACCCCTGCGGACAAAGGCATGGCCGCCGCGCAGACGGCATTGCTGCGGGCAAGGCCAGGCGCGAAGAAAGTCGTCATTTTCTTCGCGGACGGTGTGCCGACCACGCAAAACACTTTTAGCACGAGAGTCGCCAATGACGCCGTGACAACCGCGCTCGCCATGAAATCGGCCGGCACGCTCATCTACAGCATCGGCATCTTCGAAGGCGCCAATCCGGAGCAGCAATCGTTCGGTAACAGGGAGAACGACCAAGCCAACCAGTTCATGCACGCCGTGTCCAGCAACTATCCGAACGCCACCGCGTACAACAAAACCAATTGGGGTACGGGCGGCAACCTCGGCTACTACAAGGCCACCAACAGCGCGGACGATCTGACGAAGATCTTCGACGACATCCAGAAGGAGATCACCACGGGAAGCGCCTACAGCGGCGTCTCGATCGTCGACGAGCTGTCCGAATACGCGCAGGTCGATGGCGTTGTCTGGAACATGGCCGGCATGCGGAACTTCGGCGGAACGACCTACTACCGGGTGACCGGCGGCGTGACGCTCAACGTGACGAATCTGCCTTCGGGGGCTACGCCTCCAGTGCTGGAACGTGATTACACATTGTGGTACAGCGACGCCGGCAATGGCAAGATCCGCGTCGAATTCGCCGGCGATTACGAGCTGCTGCACAACGCGACCTACACGCTCTCGTACGGCATAGTGCCAACCGACAGCGCCTACGCGCGGGTCAATATGGTCGACGGCGGCATCAACTACGACGCGACCGGCGACGCGGGCACCGGCACGACTTCCGCAGGAAAGCCGGGCTTCCGATCGAACGCGTCGGCGCAGGTCTGTTACACCTTCGACAAGCAGTCCGCCTGCGCGGCCTACCAGCATCCCGTATTGCAGGTGCCGTCCGCCAACGTGGTCGTGACGAAACATTGGGAAGGCGGAATGCCGGCGAGTGGAGCCACATTGCGCATCGATTTCATGCAGGGCGGCGCATCGAAGCTGGGCAAAGACCTTTCCGAAGATGACGAGCTGCCTACCGGCGAATGGCAGTACGCATTCCGTGGCGTGATGGCAGGCGACTACACCGTCACGGAAGGCAACATCGCCGGCTATCACGCGAAAGGCAACGTCACCTCAGTGCCGATCAGCATCACCAGAGCCGACATGTGGAGCGCGTTCGACAAGGGACAGACCGCCACCTACGAAGCCTCGTTCACCAACGTGAAAGAGACGGTGGCCGCGCTGCCGCTGTCCGGCGCATCGGAAGGACGGACCTGGCTGGTCGTGGCCGGCGTCACGGCACTGGTGCTGCTGCTTGCGGGCATCGTCGGACTGGCTTTGATCGGGCGCGGACGGCCGTGACGGAACTGCCGGACGGCAATCGCAATTCTCTGATCGCAATCCGGCAATCGCAATTTTTCAATCACAACTAAAGAGCAACACAACTTACGAAACTTCCCATAAAACCAACCAATCGGCTGCGGTAACAAGGCCGACCAAACCAAGGAAGAGAGGTCTCTCATCATGAAGACGAGAAGGCTTTGTGCAGTAATCGCCGCGGCGGCAACGTTGCTGGGCGGTATGGCGTTCGGCACGGCCGGAGCGTATGCGGCCGGCAGCGCATCGATCGAAGTGCGGCATTCGCAGGAAGGGCACACCTATTCCGCGTACAAGTTCGCGTCATTGACGGTGGACGGTGACGCGGTGCAGGTCGATACGGATGCTGACTGGGTTCAAGCAGTGACCGAAGCGGTGGTCGAAGCCAATAACGCGATGGATCCGGCCGGTACCATGCCGAGCGAATACGACAGCAATCCCGCTGCATTCGCAGCCACCAAAACCGGCGACAATGATGCAGCTTGGTTCCGCGAGTTTGCGAAAGCGATGAAGGCCGGCACCGGCGTTACGGCTGACGGAACCGTTGCCGGTAATGGCGGGGCTGCGACCATCGGCTCGCTTGATGAAGGCTGGTACCTCGTTACCGACACTGACAAGGACGGCGAACTGGGTGTCAACGCCATCGTCGCCACCACGCTCAACGGTCTATCCGCCACGTTCAAAGTGAAGGGCGACGCGGTCACCGGCCAGGGCATGATCAACGCGGTCGGCGCGTTCGTGGCTAAGAACGAGAACGATCCGGACCAGCCGGGCAAGACGGCCGACTCGATCACCACCGAGGATGGTGTGGGCATCGGGCAGACCATCACCTACACCATCACACTGGATATTCCGGACGCGGCAGCAGGCTACGACACCTATCCGTACTATGTGAAGGACGTCGCATCCAAGGGTCTGACGGTCAACAAGGACTTCGCCGCGAAAATCGGCGACAAGGACATGTCGTTTACCTACGTGACCGAGCCAACTGTCGATAATGACAGTGGTAAGACCACTACTGTGCTGAAGTTCGATCTGGCCGGCAAGAGCGGACAGCTGGTCATCACCTACACCGCCGTGGTCAACAAGGACATCATCTCTGCGGGCAACCAGGTGTCCAACACCGCGGAAGTCTCCCGTGACAACGAGAACTGGACCCCGCCGGTCGTATTCGAAGCCTACACCGGCGAATTCGCCTTCCACAAGTATGGTGTCGGTGACGATGCCAACGGTCTTGCCGGAGCGACGTTCAACGTGTTCGAGGGCAGCAAGGCCGAAGGAACCCCGCTCAAATTCGTCAAGCTTTCGGACGGCGAATACCGCTTGGCCGAGGCGGATGAGAACGGCTCCTCCGCGAATGTTGTCTCCACCACCGGCAATGTGTTCATCAAGGGCCTGAAGTCCGGTGAATACACCCTGAAGGAAACCGGCTTCGTGGACGGTTATGCGAAGAACTTCGTGCCGACCTTCACCGTCGAACTGACCGTGAATCAGGAGAACGGCGAATCGACCTTCAAGCTGGTCGGCGCCAACAACCTCGGTCTGGCAAGCAGGCTTGACGAGGGCATGTCCGACAAGGCAATCCAGGTCAAGAACGTGAAGAACGTCACGCAGCTGCCGCTCACCGGCGCAATGGGCACCGCGTTGTTCACCATCGCGGCCCTGGTAATGGCCGGAGCCGGACTGGCGCTCGTGCTGCGCTTCCGCGAATCCGATACGCCGATGGCGGTCTGAGCGGGCCAGCAGACAGGCAACGGGGCTTGTTCGGGCGGGTGAGTCGTTGAGCGATCAACGGTTCACCCGCTTTTGTTGTGACGAATACGGGTGATTTAGGGTTTAGTACCGCCTGAAATGGTTGGAAAAACGCCATTCGTACCGGTATGATGGAACACGAAGCGAACAACGAATCGGATTGCGGCCTTGCATCGCAAACACGTATCGCAAACACGTATCGCAAGCGCGCATCGCAAACCGAATCGCAAGCCGAACAGGGGAATGGCATGACGGAGGCCATTCGACTGCCGTGCGGTGGAAGGGAGCCGCCGCACGCCAAGCCGAAAGGGAACATCATGTGCAACGGTGGGGGAGCGTTCAGTCCGGAAGAAGTCGAATATCTGCGCTCGCTGCCGGTGGTGGCCGAAGCGACGTCGCGACGCATCACCTACACGGAATCGTTCAAACACAACTGCATGCGCCGGTACCATGCGGGCGAATCGCCGGTCGAACTGTTCCGCGAAGCCGGACTCGACCCATCGCTGATCGGCTATAAGCGCATCGAACGTTGTTTCGCGCGCTGGCGCAAGATTGCCTGCCGTATGGGCACGGACCGGCTGGTATCGGTTGATGGGAATGGTGGAGTGGTGCCATCGGCGTCGGCGGATGTGGCGCCGTCGGCGGAATCTGCGGAGGTTGCTCGATCTGCGGTATCGCAGCCGGTGCAGCCAACGCAAACGACGGAAACGCAAAGCAATGCGACGCTGCCCGCGCCGCGCAACGCAGCCGAAGTCCCGATTCTGTCGGGAGGTGACGTGCGCGACCTGCTCATCGCCCAGCAGGTGCGCCGCATCGACGAGCTGGAACGCGAGGTGGCGGCGTTGCGGGCGGAACTGCATCGCAAATAATCGCAAAAATCGTAAAAAATGCGAGCAATCGGCATCGTCCGCAAAGCGACGCATGTCGAGAACGGCGGGCGTGGCGAGCGGGTAGACTTGCGGGTATGAGAATCGCACGTTTTACGCATAATGATGTACCGCAGTACGCCTTCGTTCAGACCGACAAGAACGACGGCAAGGACTATCTCGTGGCCTTGAACGGCTATCCGCTGTCCGGCCAGGCCGTCGAGCCGACCGGCGAGCGCTATCCGGTGGATGGTGACGGCATTCGTCTGCTGGCTCCGGTGATTCCGTCGAAGGTGTACGGTTTGGCGAAGAATTATGAGGCGCATGCGCAGTTCATGCATGAGGCCGGTCATTCCGATATTAAGCATGCGCCGGAGGATATGGTGATTTTCACCAAGCCGAGCACGTCGGTGATTGGTCCGGATGATCCGATTGTGATTCCGCTGTGTTCGAATGATATGAATTTCGAGCCGGAGTTGGCTGTGGTGATGGGTCGTATCGCCAAGAATGTGCCGGTGGAGCAGGCCATGGATTATGTGCTGGGTTTCACGTGCGTGAATGATGTGACGTTGCGTGATCTGCAGGGTCTTGATCCGACGTGGACGCGTGCGAAGGGTTTTGATACGGCGTGCCCGTTGGGTCCGTGGATTGTGACGCGTGACGATGTGGATTGGAAGGATGCGAAGATTTCCTTCACGCTCAACGGTGAGGATGTGCCGATGGCGTCGGGTACCACGGCGAATCTGATTCACGGCATTCCTGAGCAGATCGCGGCGATTACGAGTTTCACCACGCTGCTGCCGGGCGATGTGATTATGACGGGTACGCCGAACGCGTCGGGTCATCTGGATCCGGGTGACGAGGCGATCGTGCATGTCGAGGGCATCGGCGATCTGCGCAACGTGGTGGTGCGCGGCTGATTTTCGGCTTGCTGGCGGACTTTGGATTAGGCGGGTTTGCAACGTTTCGTGATTTCGTTACGTTGCTGCCCGCCTTTTTCGTATGTATTGCGATTGCCGGTGAGCGCTGGTGATTGTCGGTGACTGCCGTCCTGTGTCGAAAGACGGTTTTGAGAAACGCAAAAAGTTGAGTGTGTGGGACTCAAGTTTTGGGAATATAATGGCGATGAAGTCGGTTGAGCATATCAGACAACGACATATGCGTCCGAACGCCGGCCCGGTAGCGAAGGCCGGGCGGCCGGGCGCGAACCATGGAGGATGATATGGAACAGAAGTTCACGCAGATGGCGCAGGAAGCGCTTTCGGACGCCGTTCAGAACGCGGCGGCGCTGGGCAATCCGCAGGTAGACACCCTGCACCTGCTGGACGCGATGCTGCGTCAGGAAAACAGCATGGCCCGCGCGCTCATCGAAGCGGCAGGCGGCAACGCGCAAAACGTGAGCGCCGAAGTGCATCAGGCGATGCAATCGCTGCCGAGCGCCAGCGGATCGACCACAACGCAGCCGGACGTCAGCAGGCAGCTGTCGGCGGTGCTATCGCAAGCCGAAAAAGAAATGCAACGGAGGGGAGACGAGTACGTCACCGTCGACCTCATGCTGGTCGCAATCGCGGCCGCGAAACCTAATCAAAGCGCGGACATCTTGGAAAAGAACGGTCTTACCGCGGATAAGCTGCGTAACGCCCTGACCGCCGCGCGCGGCAGCGACCGCAAGGTGACCAGCGCCGACGCGGAAGGCTCGTATAAAGCTTTGGAGAAGTACTCCACCGATTTGACGGCCGCCGCGAAGGAAGGCAAGCTCGACCCGGTGATCGGCCGCGACCAGGAAATCCGCCGCGTCATCCAGATCCTGTCCCGCCGTACCAAGAACAATCCTGTGCTGATCGGCGAGCCTGGCGTCGGCAAAACCGCCGTCGTCGAAGGCCTGGCGCAGCGCATCGTCGCCGGCGACGTGCCGACCACCCTGCAGAACAAGAAGCTTATCTCGCTTGACCTGGGCTCCATGGTGGCTGGTTCCAAGTACCGTGGCGAATTCGAGGAACGTCTGAAGAGCGTGCTTGAGGAGATCAAGAAGGCCGACGGGCAGATCATCACCTTCATCGACGAGATCCACACCATCGTCGGCGCGGGCGCGGCCGAAGGCTCCATGGACGCGGGCAATATGCTCAAGCCCATGCTGGCCCGTGGCGAACTGCGCCTGATCGGCGCCACCACACTGGACGAATACCGTGAGAACATCGAAAAGGATCCGGCGCTCGAACGTCGTTTCCAGCAGGTGTTCGTCGGCGAGCCGAGCGTGGAGGACACCGTCGCCATCCTGCGCGGCATCGCGCCGAAGTATGAGGCCCACCACAAGGTGACCATCGGCGACGACGCGCTGGTCGCGGCGGCAACCCTGTCGAACCGCTACATTTCCGGACGCCAGCTGCCGGACAAGGCCATCGATCTGGTGGACGAGGCCGCAGCGCACCTGCGCATGGAACTCGACTCCTCGCCTGAGGAAATCGACGAACTGCGCCGCCAGGTGGACCGTCTCAAGATGGAGAAGTCGTACCTGCTGGGCAATCCGAAGAACGACAAGGCCGCGGAAAAGGCCGAAGCGGAACTGGACGACAGCGCCAAGGACCGTCTCGCCGATTTGAACCAGGAAATCGCCGACAAAAGCGAAAAGCTCAACGGGCTGAAAGCGCGTTGGGATGCCGAAAAGAACGGCCACAACCGTATCGGCGACCTGCGCAAGAAGCTCGACGAGCTGCGTACGCAAGCCGAAAAGTACGAGCGCGAAGGCGACCTGGCGAAATCGTCAGCCATCAACTACGGCGAAATCCCGGCCATCCAGAAGGAAATCGCCCAAGCCGAGAAGAACGAGGCGGAATCGGGCGGAGCCGACAATGCCAACGCCGACGTGCCGATGGTCCCCGACCGCGTCGACGCCGACTCCATCGCCGAAATCGTCTCCGACTGGACCGGCATCCCCGTGGGCCGTCTTATGCAGGGCGAAAACGAGAAGCTCCTGCACATGGAGGAGTACCTCGGCAAGCGCGTGATTGGCCAGAAGGAAGCCATCCAAGCGGTTTCCGACGCCGTGCGTCGCTCGCGTGCCGGCATCTCCGACCCGAACCGTCCGACCGGATCGTTCCTGTTCCTCGGCCCCACCGGCGTGGGCAAGACCGAACTGGCCAAGGCGCTCGCCGACTTTCTGTTCGACGATGAAAAAGCCATGGTGCGCATTGATATGAGCGAGTACATGGAGAAGGCCTCCGTGTCTCGTCTGATCGGTGCTGCGCCGGGCTACATCGGCTATGAGGAGGGTGGCCAGCTGACTGAGGCCGTGCGTCGCCGCCCATATTCGGTGGTGTTGTTCGATGAGGTTGAAAAGGCCAATCCTGAAGTGTTCGACGTGCTGTTGCAGGTGCTCGACGACGGCCGCTTGACCGACGGGCAGGGTCGAACCGTGGACTTCAAGAATACGATTCTGATTATGACCTCCAACCTTGGCTCGCAGTTCCTAGTGAACACCGAACTGGATGACGAAGCCAAGAAGAAGGCCGTGATGGACGCCGTGCACATGCAGTTCAAGCCGGAATTCATCAACCGCTTGGATGAACTGGTCATGTTCCACCCGCTTACGCGCGAAGAGCTTGGCGGCATCGTGGACATTCAGGTGGCGCAGGTTTCGGCCCGCTTGGCGGATCGCCGCATCAAGCTGGATGTTACCGATTCGGCGCGCGATTGGCTCGCCAACACCGGTTACGATCCGGCGTATGGCGCTCGCCCGCTTCGTCGTTTGGTGCAAACCGAAGTCGGAGACCAGTTGGCGCGCATGCTGCTGGCCGGCGAAGTGCACGACGGCGACACCGTGCTGGTGGACCAGACCGGCGGCGACCACCTGGAGCTGTCCGCGTGGGCCGCGGACCAGCTGGAGGATATGGGCGAGGGGAAGACGGACGATTCCGCCGACGTCCCGAACCCGGCTGAGTGACGATTATCGATTGGTTACCTGTCGGTCGTAAGCCTGCAATACCAGGCCTGCGACCGACAGCACGGTCGAACCGAGCAGTATGGCGATCGCCAGCTTCGGTTGCATGCCGAACGCCAGCCACAACGCGCACGTCCACACCGCGACCACCATCGTCACCGACGTGGTGATCTGCAGCACACGTGCGCGGATCTCATGACCTACCACAGCGCGGAAGAGCAATTCTTCCGCGCTTTTTTCTTGCGTTGGCTCAGGGGATTTCGCTTGAGATCGCGCCGATTCTGTTGATTCTGTTGACTGTGCCGATTGCGCCTTTTCTGTTTCTGCCGTCTGCTGCGCGGTCATCGCGTGTTGCCGGACAAGCGTGCCAGCCAGCGAAAGCGTCGCGACCACGCCGACGAACGCGAAATACGGATCGCGCGAGCCGGCCGGGAAAATCCACGACACCACGCACAGCAGCAGGCTGTACGCGTAAACAATCGCCATGCCAAGCGAAACCAGCGAATCGCCGTTCGGATGTCGCCGCTGCAATGCGGGCAGGCCGCGGTGGTGAATCGGCGCCGCGCAATAGAACATGACCGGCGTGATGACGATGGCGTGCAGCCACGGATTCGTCAGCCAGCCCGGCATGGCGATTTTGGCCAGCGCCAGTAATGTGATGACGAACGTTGGAATGGTCAGGATAAGCGCGATGACGAGGCGCTTGCCGAGGTGGTCGGTGGGTTGTCCGTCGATGTCAGATGTCGATTCGCCGTCTGCCGTCACTTTGCCGTCTATCGTCACTCCACCGTCGGTTGTGTGGGATGGGTCGGCAAATCCGCCGTCCGTCCGCAGCGGAATCGCCTGGCGTGCGTCCGAGCTTGGAAACAGCCGCAACAACGCCCAGGTGGCGATGGATGCGGCCACAATCGACACGGCCGCCAAAAACAGATCGAATCCCATAATGTCCCTCAACGCATTTCCCGTTCCGTCAGCGTGCGGTGGCCCGCAAGGGAGCGCTGGAGCTCGTTTCCTTGTGGTGCCGTGCGTGGCTGATTTCCTCTCAGCTTAGTGTATGGCTCGTCGGTGGCGGGCGAATCGGCCTCATCTCGGCTGCTCGTGCCGTAGGAAGGTGTCGTCGCCGTGCCGTCGCGACATGAATGATACGTGGGATGACGATGCCGATTCAGATATTTTTCCTTACTTCAGGCTGTCTTACGGGTGAATTTTCGATGAACGGCTTAGGGTGGTAGATAAGGGGTAATGGAATTTAGCCGACCAGTGTTCTTCGATGTGGTATATAATGATGACGAACTGTTGGGATTGCAACGTTTTCAGTATTTTGGGGCTGATGTCCGCTCGTGATTTCGATAGTTTTATGTTTCTGATTGACTGTCCTCTTCTCGAGACAGCTTGCGGGGACATATGAGACAAAGACAGAAGAGGACATAGGAGACATTATGAAATCGGAACTCCATGCGCCTTCCCGATTGATCGCGGTGGTCGCCGCTACGGCGACCTTGGCCGGCGGCATAGTGCTGCCTGCCACCGCTCTTGCCGATGATTCCACTGCTGGAGCGTCGCAGAGCGCACAATCGCAGACCTCTCGGGGGGGGGGCGAGCGATGCTGACAGTAAGGCCAGCATCGTTTCTTTTAATAATCCGACGCTGAACGGCGTTGCCGGCGATAATTCGCTGCGACTGCCGAAAACCGTCACCGCGCAGTACTCCGACGGTTCATCCAAAGACGTGGATGTGACCTGGTCGGGCAATGACTACGCGGCTGATGCGGATTTGATGAATCTTCCCGCTGGAACCTACTGGTTCCAGGGAACGGTCGACGGCAGCGGGCAGAAGGCCACTGCCACGCTGAACCTGTCGGAGAATCCCGCCCAGAAGATCCAGAAGAAGGACGAAACCGATAAGGACAAAGCCGAAAAGGCCGAAGCCGATAACAAAGTCCAGACACAGTCGGATGAGGAGCCTTCCGATTCGGAGGACGAGAGCAATCCAATTGTGTCGGTGTTGCCGTATGAGTCTACCGCCGCCGTTCCAGTGGGATTCACCAAGGCGCAGTTGGACGGTTCTATTCGGGTCCGTTACAAGGATGGCTCTCAAGGTTGGGAGTCCGTCCATTGGGATCAGTTGACTCCCGATCAGGTGAAGAAGCCTGGAAATATAACGGTGCAAGGTACCGTTGATGGAACCGATCTGAAGGCGACCGTCACCGTCCAAGTCGTGAAAATCAGCCAGATTTTGGGCACTTCGATTACCGCTGCGGTCGGAACCTCCGTCACGCTTCCGACGACTCTGGGCGTTTGCTATGAGTGGCACACTGATTTTTACTCGGTCACATGGAATGACGACCGCATTGTGGATGGCAAAATCGCCTTCGACAAGGCGGGCGATTATACGGTTCATGGCCGGTTCGATGATTCGACGCAGGATGTCGATCTGACCGTCCACGTTGTCGAGATCAAGTCCGTCAAACCACTGACGGCCACCATGAAGAAAGGCAGCGATTCCGTCTCCCTTCCTTCCAATGCTGAAGTGGTGATGCAGGACGGTTCCGTGGCTACGTATCCCGTGGACTTCCCCGGGGTCTACGACAAACTGACTTCCGATCCGAAGTACCAGACCCCTGGAACCTACGAGTTCACGGGAACCATTCCGGATCTCAACAATCGTGAGGTCACACTGAAAGTGACGGTCGTTTCCTTTGTGAAGGCCGATCCGGTGGAAGTGACGACTTTGGTGGGCATCAGGCCAAGTCTGCCGTATTCCGTGACCACGCATTGGTCTGACGGCAGCACCGACCAGAACATGTGTGTCTACTGGGATGACATCGACGAGTCCAACCTGAAGAAGCCGGGCTCCTTCACGGTGAACGGCAAGCTGTCGGAAACTTCCGACAAGGTCACTGTCACGGTGAAGGTCAAGGAAGCCAAAACCTACCAGGACGTGCACTCGGAGGTTGTGGCCGGTGATAATTTCTACATGCCGCAATACACTTCTGCAACCGCTGAAGATGGCAGCGTCATCAATGATCTTTATGTGGACTGGGATGCCGATGACCTTTCTAAGATCGATACCAACAAGGAAGGCTCCTACACGGTCAATGGTCATCTTGGTCAGGATCCGTCGGTCAAGATCAAAGGCATCGTTCAGGTTTGGGGCATCCGTTCGGTGAGCAGCTACACTGTGCACACCGCTCCGGGCGTCGAGCCCGATCTGCGTTATTCCGTGGATGTGCAGGCCAGCAACGGCAAATCGTATGGACGTAATGTCAACTGGGAAAATGTTCCAGAATCGGCTTATGCCAATCCCGGAAAATTCACCGTTAAGGGAACCGTCAAAGGAACTGACATCTTTGCCGTGACCACGGTGTATGTGTCCCGCATCATCAAGTTGAGCGACATTTCAGTGAGCACGCTGGTCGGCCGGAAGTCATCGCCTAGTTCAACGGTATATGCGACATATGCCGATGGGGGCACTGATGAGGTGCATGTCACGTGGCCGGATCTTGACGATAGCCTCTTCGACAAGAAGGGTGATTATGATATCGAAGGAACCGTTCAGGGAACGGATCTGAAGGCGCAGTGCCGTATCAAGGTAATGGGCCTCAAGTCCAACGAAATCACCAGGACCGTGTTGAAGGGTAACCATAATTGGTCTAGCGAGACGGCTTTCGTGCTCGATGACGGTACCACTACTTATCCCAATGTCGATTGGGATTCCTTCGATTCCTCCCTGCTGGACAAAGTCGGCACGTTCGATGTCAAGGGCGTCGTTTCGGACACGAAGATCGATGTCGTGCTCCATGTCAACGTCGTCACGGTAGAGAGCGTCAAGCCGTTCGATACGGTGACCACGGTGACGGGCGTCATGCCATCGTTGCCTTCGTATGCCTCTGTGGTATTCAGCGATGGCTCCACCAATTCGTATTTTGACGTCAATTGGACTTATCCGTCCAAGGACCAGTTCGAAAAGGCAGGCGAGTTCGATGTGGAAGGCACCATCAGCACCATTGGCAAGGAAACCAAGATCCATGTCAAAGTGGTGGATAGCCAGAAGACCCGTACCGTCTCCGTCTCGACATTGAAGGGCTTGGCTCCAACGTTGCCGTATTCCATGGATACCGTGCTGATGGACGGCACCACGAAGTCGGTGTCCGCTCAGTGGCACACTCCGGATCCGGCCGATTACGCCAAGACCGGCAGTTTCGTGGTCGAGGGTAATCTCGCTGGTTCCCAAATCGCCATCAAGTGCAAGGTCAACGTGTACGATGCGGCGGCCCAAGGCGCGGAAACAAGCCTGACCACCATCAAGGGAATCGCTCCGAGCCTGCCTTCGAGCCTCACGGTGACATTGACCAATGGCGAAACCGTGAATATCTATAACGGACTCCTGTGGAACGACATCGATCCGTCGCAGTATTCCAAGAAGCAGCAGTTCGACGTCCTTGGTGAAATCCAGGGCACCGACGTCAAGCCGGTTGCACATGTGGCGGTCTCCGAGCTGTATGCTGTGGACAAGACTTACTACAATAGTCTCTCCCAGTATTATGTCCGCGGATTGAGCGATATGCCGAATCTGCCGTCATCGATGTCCGGTGTCACCACTGATGGCGATCGCGTGTATAGCCTGCCGGTGTCGTGGGACAACTACGACCATGCGCAGTTGAAGAAGTTGGGCGACATCACGGTCAACGGCTCCTGCTGCGGCCAGAAAGTCGTCTACACGATTCACGTGGTCGATGTGAAGAAGGTCGACGGATTCAACGGTCTAAAGACCATTGTTGGAACGCAGCCGGATAGTGGCTATGAGTATGGCGTCACTGTCCATTACTCCAACGGTGATTCCGAAAAAACCAGCATTGCTTGGGATATCTCGGATGCGAAACTGTATGCGACGGCTGGCGTCAAAACCCTGAAGGGCACGGCACGCGTCGGCAACAGTGGGTCGAACGAATATCCGGTCGAAGGCACCATGACGGTATACGGGGATTATGATTCCGTGAAATCCGCCGATGCTTGGACCGTTCCTGGCGTCAAGCCGAATCTGCCGTCGAGCGTGCGTGTCAAGTATCCGACCAGCCTGTTGTCCAAGGCCGCCGGTTTGCTGCGTTCCGCCGCTGCCGGCTGGGATTATGGTGATGACGGTTATGACGACAGCGTTTCGGTGACTTGGGATTCCATCGATCCGAAGCTCTTTGCCTCCAATAAGGACAACACCGTCTTCACGGTGAAGGGTCATCTGCCGAACAGCAAGAAAGAGGTTTCCGCAACGGTTCATGTGGCGTCCATCGCCCGCATCGAACTTTCCGATGTGACGACCATGCCAGGAAACTATCCGCACCTGCCGGAGCAGGTTTATGTGACCACCAAGGACGGCGAGCGCCGTCAGGTTTACGTGAACTGGGATTCCGTTAAGGCGTCTTCCTATCAGTATGCCGGTTCCGTGTTCCGCGTTTCCGGAAAGCTGAATGATGGTCTGGGCGTGGTAAGCGTCACTGTGCGCGTGATGAACGCCAAGGGCGTGGATACCGCCGTTCAGGGTACCGTGGTAACCAAGACCGGTGTCGCACCGAATTTGATGCGCGCGTTCCCGGTCAAGCTGGAGGACGGCTCAGTGGTATCAGTGCCTGTCGCCTGGCAGCCGGTTCCGCCGGCCAACTATGCCAAGGCTGGCAGCTTCACCGTCAAGGGCAAGCTGAACGGCAGCTACGACACCACTTCCGCGCAATCGCGTGCCATGCTCAAGGCCATGCGCGCCGCAGGGACGAACGTGTCCGACAACGGTACCGTGACCACTACGGTCGTCGTCAAGGACAACGTTTCCGATAACGATGTCGCACTTGTGTATTGGTACTCGTACGACACCGTTTCCGGCCGGTCGGTCGATCTGCCGAAGCAGGTCGGCGTCAACTTCGCATCCGACGCATCGCATGACTATTCCGACTATCAGCGCGACGTTGATTGGGATACCAGCAATGTGGACTACGGCAAGCCGGGCACGTACCGTGTGACCGGCCGTGTCAAGGGCACCGATTTGCCCGCATACTGCTACATCAACGTGAAGGAGGCCTCCTCCAGCAAATTCACCAAGTTCGATACCGTGGAAACCTCCGTTCCGGCGGGCTCCACGCAAGCCGACCTGGCGAACGCACTGCCGGACAAGGTAGTGGCCAACTACTCCGACGGCACCACCCAGATGATGCAGGTCAACTGGAACGTGCTGGCTGCAAGCAAGGACGATCTGAACACCGTCGGCAAGGTTCTGACCATTCCGGGCACCACTTCGCTTGGTGACGTGACGGCCAAGGTGACCGTGGTGAGCAACACCGTGGCCGTGCCGAAGTCCGTCGATCCGGTGGCCGTGGAAACGGATGAAGGCGTCGAGCCGAAGCTTCCGGACACGGTGAAGGTGCACATGTCCGATGGCGCCGTTCAGGATTCCGCTGTCAAGTGGGACGCCTTCGGCTCCGACAAGTGGGCTGACGGCGTGGGCGACACCACCTTCGAGGTGAACGGTTCCACCGTGCTCGGCTCGCTCGATGTCACGGCCACCGTAACCGTCCACAAGGTGCCGAAGTTCACCGTGACCTTCGACGCCAACGGTGGAAAGCTCTCCGGCAACAAGACCCAGACCGTTCGCAAGAACGCGTCCGCTTCGAAGCCGTCCGATCCTACGAAGGACGACTACACCTTCGTGGGTTGGTCCACCGACAAGGACGGCAAGAACACCTACCGTTTCGACACTCCGGTTACCGGTGACCTGACACTGTACGCGCAGTGGACCAAGGTTCCGCACCCTGTCGAAACCGTTGCCATCACCGGCAACGGCGTGAAAGACGGCAAGATCAGCGTCAAGAAGGGCGAGAACGCAACTGTTTCCGCTGTGATCACCCCATCCAACGCGACCGATAAGACCGTCAGCTGGAAGTCCTCCGATCCGTCCGTGGCGGCCATCGTCGATAACGGCGACGGCACCGCCACCATCACCGCGAAGCGCGGCGGCGAGACCACGATCACCGTGACCACCACCCCGCTGTCCGCAGTGAAGGGAGACACCGCCAAAACCGCGACGATCAAGGTGAACGTGCCGGCATCCATCGTGTCCATCAAGGCGTCCGTGGCGGACGGCAAGAACGTGTACACCAAGGGTGACGCGTTCGACGCCAGCACGCTGACGGTCACCGCCCAGAAGGATTACGGCAAGGATTCGACGCTCAAGGCCTCCGATTACACGGTTGATCCGGCTGACGGAGCCGTGCTCGGCACCGTCGGCGTGCAGCAGGTCAAGATCGCGCTCAAGAGCGATCCGACCATCGCCACCACCGTCGCGATCACTGTCAAGCAGCGTTACTGGAAGGTCTCCTTCGACGCGCAGGGCGGTTCCGACGTGGCTTCCCAGTCGGTTGCCGACGACGGATCGCATGCGGCCAAGCCGACCGACCCGACCCGCACCGGTGGCTACGAATTCGCCGGCTGGACCACCGACAAATCCGGCACCCAGCCGTACGGTTTCGACCAGCCGGTGACCGGCGATCTGAAGCTGTACGCGCAGTGGAAGGACATTGCCGAGCCGACGTTCGCCGGTATCGAAAATGTGACCATCTACAAGGGCTCCGCATTCAACGCGAAGGACGGCGTCACCGCTTCCGACAACCAGGATGGTGACGTGACCAACCGCATCACGGTGGCCGGCGAAGTGGACAGCACCCAGCTCGGCGAATACACGCTGACCTATCAGGTGGCCGACGCGTCCGGCAACATCGCAACCGCCACCCGCAAGGTGACGGTCGTGGCCAAGCCGATCGCGCTGAATTCCGCATCCATCGCAAGCGATGCCGTCAAGAACGGCAAGGCGACGCTGAAGAAGGGCGAAACCCTGAATCTTGCCGCTGCCATCGCTCCGGCGGACGCCACCAATACGAAGATCGCGTGGAACTCCTCCGACAGCAAGGTCGCAACCGTCGCTGCCAACGCTGACGGAAGCGCCGTCGTCACCGCCCTTCGCGGCGGCAAGACGACCATCACGCTGACCGTCAGCCAGAAGTACGTCGATCCGATCACAGGAAAGACGCACGAAGCGACCAAGACCGCTGAAGTCGAAGTGACCGTGCCGCGCACCGCCACCGCCGCCAAGGCGCTCGCCGAGGTGACCGTGTTCGCCAAGCATGAGCCGAAGCTGCCGAAGCAGGCCACTGTGGTCTTCGACGACGGTTCCGAGGATTCGGCGGACATCACTTGGGATTCCTACGATTGGGCTTCCGCGCAGGCCGGCAGCACCGTAACGCTGACCGGTGAGGCATCCATCGAAGGATTCAAGGTTCCGGTAAGCGTCAACGTGACCGTGATGGCCGATACCGTTGCCCCCGTGGTGACGTTGCCGGCCGGCAATTACGGCAAGGACGGCATCACGTACGTCAAGATCGGCACTGACTTCGATGCGATGGCGGGCGTAAGCGCCTCCGATAACGCGGACGGCGATGTGACCGGCTCCGTTACCGTCGGCGGCGACGCGGTCGATACCGCGGTGGCCGGCACGTACGAAGTGACCTACACGGCGACCGACGAAAACGGCAATGCTTCCGCTCCCGTCAAGCGCACCGTGGTTGTCTGCGACTTCCACTCCGTGAGCTTCAACGCGAACGGCGGCAGCTCTTCGGCCCAGACCGTCGAAGTGCCTGCCGGACTGACTGTTGGCAAGCCGTCCGATCCGGTCCGCGCCGGCTTCACCTTCGCGGGCTGGACCTCCGACAAGGCCGGAACCCAGCCGTACGACTTCAGCGCGGCCGTGAACGCCGACCTGGAGCTGTACGCGCAGTGGAAGACCGTGGCTTCCGGTGGCAACGGCGCTGATGGCTCCGCTGGAACTGGTGTTGCTGGTGGTGCTGACGGTGCTGGTTCTGGTTCTGCTGGTTCCGCTGCTGGTTCCGCCAATGTCGAAGCGATCAGGAAGACCGCTGCCACTGGCTCCGTTATTGCGCTGCCGGTTGCGGCGATGGTCGCGCTCGCAATGGCCGGCCTTGCCGTGATGGAAGCCAAGCGCTCCCGCGGCCGCCACATCATGTGACGGAAAGGCATTGATCGATCGATGGGTGGTTGGTAGGCATATCGGCAGGTAATCGGCGGTTGGCCGGTGGTTGGTGCGATTGGCGTTTTGGCTGATCGCGTTGATCGCGGCTGATTGCCGGTTGCCGGCTGCCGACTGGCTGCTGCGCTGCTGTTGCTGGCCGCGATTGCGATTGACCATGATCGATTGAAAGCGACTGAGGGTCGTCCAGAGAATATCTGGGCGGCCCTCTTTTTGTTGTCTGTGCTCGTCGGGTGTTTTGCTGTGGGCTTTGTCGGCCGTTTGCCGGTCGTGGTTTGGTGGTCGTGGTTTGGTGTGTCCGCTGCCGTCGTGATATAGTCGAACGTATGTTCGACAATCCTGTGTTTGTAGTGATATTGCTGGTGATCGTGGCCGCGCTCGGAGCGGCTGCGGGCTTCTTTGCGGGCCGTGCCAAAGGGCAGGATATGGCCCGTGGTGCGAAGGAATCCGACCTGAACGAGGCGAAGGCGCAGATCGAGGCGGACAAACAGGACATCAGCAATCTCAACGCGGCTGTTGTGCAATACCGTACGCAGGCGGAAGGATTCAGCCAACAGCTGACGTATCTCAAATCGCAATTGGCACAGGCCCAGCGTGCCGAGGAAATGCGCGTGGAACGTGAACGGCAGCGTGCCGCCGAAGAAGCGAACCGTCGTCAAGCCGAAAGCGAACGGAAACTGCAGGAGCAAAGCAAGGTGCTCTCCGCACTGGCTCCGGTGCAGAAGAACCTCGACGCCCTGCAGACGAAGGTCGCGCAAATCGAAGAGGGCCGCAAGCATGAGATGGGCGCGCTCGGCGAACAGCTCAAAGGTCTTGGCGAACAGCAGGCGCGATTGGACCGCGAGACGAGCGCCCTATCATCGGCATTGCGCAACAACAAGGTGCGTGGCGCGTGGGGCGAGGCGCAGCTGCGCAACATCGTGGAATCGGCGGGTCTGTTGGAACATGTCGATTTCGACACCCAGGTTGTGGTCACCGACGCCGATGGGCATACGCAACGGCCGGATATGATCATCCACATGCCGGGCGGCAAAACCATTCCGATCGACGCGAAAGCGCCATACGCCGACTACCAGCGCGCATGCGAGATTCCAGACACCGCCTCACCGGAGGAACTGGCCCGCAAGAACGAGCTGCTGCATTCCCATGCCAAAGCGGTACGAGACCATGTGAAGACCCTGGGAGACAAAGCCTACTGGAACGCGTTCAGCGATGCTCCGGATTTCGTGATCGCGTTCATCCCCAACGAATCGTTGCTGCAGGCCGCATTGGAAACCGACCCGACACTGATGGACGACGCATTCGCGCAGAAAGTCGCGCTGACCTCGCCGATCACCCTATGGGCGGTGCTCAAATCCGTGGCATACGCATGGCAGCAGCAAAGCCTGACCGATGACGCGAAAATGCTGTTCGACCTGTCCCGAGAGCTGTACGAACGGTTTGCAGTATTGGGGGAACGGGCCACCAAACTGGGTTCCGCCATCACCAAAACGGTCGGCGCATACAACTCGTTCGCCGCGTCGCTCGAATCGCGCGTGCTGGTCACCGCGCGCAAACTGCAACGCGTCGACCAAAGCAAGGTCATCGGCACCGTCGACATGATCGCGCCCGAAAAAGGGGATATCCGCGAGTTGTCCGCTCCCGAGACCAACGCCGAATGACCATGCTAATCGCTCATAAATCACCCATACCGCGCGGTGAATGACGAGCCGAAAGGATAGGCTGGAACCATGACCGAAGAGAACACTTTCCGCAAGACGACACCGGTTCCGACGCATGATTCCGCTGCGGGCCAGTCTGTTTCCGCTTCGACGGAATCCACCGTCGATTTCGCCATGCTCGAACCTCGCGACCAGCTCAAGACGCTGCTGCAGGCCGAAATGAAGGACAAGCCGTTCTCGGAACTCTCCTCCGTGCTGTTCGACCATCGCGGAGCCTCCATCGTCGGCCATATCCTGCTCGACACGTTGGAGGAAGCCGGCTATTCCGTCGACGATTTCGACGCGGTCGGCGCATTGACCGCAGCGGCCGTGCCGCTGGTCTCCGCCATGATCCAGGCCGCCGCCTCCCGTGGTGAGGATTTGGACGGTTTCGTCATGGACTTCGTCTATCCGTCCATCAAGGGTCCGTCGATTGCCGGCAAACGCGTGGTGCTGATCGACTCCTGGCTGTCTGAAAAATCGTATGTGCAGACCTCATCGCTGGTCACCCTGCGCAACGGCAACGAGCTGAGCCTCGACTTCTCCGTGGTGGAGAACGAAGGCGCCAAAGTGCTGGCCGTTGCCTCGCTGATCGGCGGTGTCGACATGGTCGACCCGACCATCAAGGTCATCAACCCGGTCACTTCGGAGGAATCCGAACTGCCGTTCGTCGAAGTGTTCAAGGAATCCGAACTCCACTGAACACCGAGTTTCCCGCCGACCGACCGCAAACATATCTGCCGTTGACGTCGTCGAATGTGCGATGACAAGCATGATGATGCATACGGATGCGCGGGCCTTTGACATATTTGTATTGCTGTTCCTATGAAGGGGAGAACGTGCACGATCCCAATCCCATCGATGTTGCCGCACAGGCATCCGGCGAACCGACGTTCCGCGAGGTCGGCGTAGGACCGTGGTCGCAAACCCATCCAGGCGAACCACGCCCGGACGATGCGTCATCCCCCAATTACGACATCCGCTTCGACTCCACCCTGCTCGACGAAGGCGACCGCCGCAACGTGCTCGACCGCTACCGCTACTGGACGGTCGCGGCCATCAAAGCCGACCTGGACTCCCGCGGGCGCCACGATTTCGAAGTCGCTGTGGAGAACTGGACCCACGACTTCAACATCGGCTCCATGGTGCGCACCGCCAACGCGTTCCAAGCGCGCCGCGTGCACATCGTCGGCCCGCACAAATGGAATCGCAAGGGCGCGCTCATGACGGAGCTGTACCAGCACGTCGAAAACCATCCATCTATAACGGAACTCGTCGAATGTTGGAAACTGCGCATCGCCGGCGAAATCGCCGCCGCCCAATCGCAAGCCGCCGCCATCGCCTTCCATATGCGTGGCTCCGCAGCCGCGACGGACGGCACTTCCGGCACTGCCCCGAACACAGGCGAAACCATGGCCCAACTGGAAGCTTTGGACGCGAAAATAGCAGAACTGCAAGCCGCCCGCGTCATCGCGCTCGACATCATTCCCGGCGCGGTGCCCATGGAAACCTACCATTTCCCCGAACGCTGCCTCATGCTTTTCGGCGCGGAAGGCCCGGGCCTGTCCGAAAAAGCGCTCGAACTGGCCGATGACGTGGTCTACATCTCCCAATTCGGCTCGGTCCGTTCCATCAACGCCGGCGCCGCCGCCGCGGTCTCCATGCACGCCTGGATCGCCCAGCACGCCGCGCCGCAAGCCTGATCGCGCCATCGGCACGCGGCAAGAAAAGCCGTTAAGCGTCGCTTTGCCGCAATAGCGGATGCGTGCTCGCCGACCAGGCGACGGAACGGCCGTCGAACGGATGGCGGCCAGTCGTGGCCGGGTTGCGAACGGGGCACGAAATAGGGCACACGCTCGTCACACAGACGCGTTACTGTTAGGGTCATGCCTACTTTCACCAAAGAAGAAATCGTGCATTTGGGCGATCTGGCCCGAATCGCACTCACGGACGAGGAAATCACCCGTCTGCAGGGCGATCTGAACGTCATCGCCGAATCCATCAACAAGGTCCAGGAAGTCGCCACCGACGACGTGGAACCGACCGCGAACCCGGTCCCGCTGGAAGCCTACCTGCGTCCGGACGTCCCCGAGACCCCGCTGACCCAGGCCGAAGCCACCGCAGGCGCCCCGGTCTCCGAGGCCGGCATGTTCGTCGCACCGCGCATTCTGGGACAGGAGTGATATGAGCACCACCGAACTCGTCAAGCTTTCCGCCGCCGAGATGGCGGCCAAGATCAAGGCCAAGGAAGTTTCCAGCCGTGAGCTGGTCGAAGCCCACCTTGCGGTCATCGAATCCGCCGAACCGAGCGTCAAGGCCTTCCTGAAGGTCTCCGCCGACCAGGCCCTCGAGCAGGCCGACGCCTTCGACGCCAAGTCCGATGAGGACAAGGCGCAGATGCCGGAACTCGCCGGCGTGCCAATCGCCATCAAGGACATGATCGTCACCAAGGGCATCGAAACCACCGCCGCATCCAAGATCCTCGAAGGCTGGGTGCCGCCGTACGACGCCACCGTCATCGAGAAGCTCAAGGCCGCGGGCATGCCGCTGTTGGGCAAGACCAACCTCGATGAATTCGCGCAAGGCTCCTCCACCGAGCACTCCGCCTACCAGACCACCCACAATCCGTGGGATACCGAGCGCGTGCCGGGCGGTTCCGGCGGCGGTTCCGCAGCCGCAGTGGCCGCATTCGAAGCTCCGCTCGCCCTGGGTACCGACACCGGCGGCTCCATCCGCCAGCCGGGCTCGCTGACCGGTACCGTCGGCGTCAAGCCGACCTACGGCGGCGTCTCCCGTTTTGGCGCGATCGCCATGGCCTCCTCGCTCGACCAGATCGGCCCGTGCTCCCGTACGGTGCTCGACTCGGCCCTGCTGCAGGAAGTGATCGGCGGACACGACAAGCGCGATTCCACCTCCATTCCGGAAGGCCCGCGTCCGATGGTCGCCGCAGCCCGCGAAGGCATGAAGCGCGATCTGAAGGGCCTCAAGGTCGGCCTGATCAAGGAGCTCGGCGGCGAAGGCTTCCAGCCGGGCGTCATGGCCCGCTTCAACGAAGGCGTCAAGAAGCTTGAGGAAATGGGCGCGGAGGTCATCGAAGTGTCCCTGCCGCACCTGCCGTACTCCCTCGGCGCCTACTACATCATCATGCCGTCCGAGGTCAGCTCCAACCTGGCCCGTTACGATGGCATGCGCTACGGCCTGCGCGTCATGCCGCCGGCAGGCGTTCCGCAGACCGCCGCCAACATGATGGCCTACACCCGTGAGGCCGGCTTCGGCGACGAGGTCAAGCGTCGTATCATCCTCGGCACCTACGCCCTGTCCGCCGGCTACTACGATGCCTGGTACGGCTCCGCGCAGAAAGTCCGCACCCTGATCATCGACGACTTCAAGAAGGCCTTCGAAAAGGTCGACGTGCTCGTCGGCCCGACCAGCCCGGTCACCGCCTTCAAGTTCGGCGAGAAGACCGAGGACCCGATGGCCATGTACGCCATCGACATCACCACCATTCCGGCCAACCTCGCCGGCGTGCCGGCAATGAGCATCCCGGCCGGCCTGAGCGACGACGGCCTGCCGGTCGGCTTCCAGTTCCTCGCCCCGCAGCAGCGCGACGAGGTCATGTACAAGCCCGCCGCCGCTCTCGAAGCGGCCCTCGAGGAAAGCTGGAACGGCCCGATCTGGCAGTCCCTGAAGACCCCGTGGCTCGACGGACTGGACAAGTAGGAAGCATCGGAGGAAAGAAAACAAAATGGCTGAAAAGTTGATGAAGTACGCCGATGCCGTCAAGAAGTTCGACCCGGTCATCGGTTTGGAAACCCACGTGGAGCTGTCCACCACCACGAAGCTGTTCTGCCCGGCCGAAGTCCACTTCGGCGGCGAGCCGAACACCCAGCTCACCCCGGTGAGCCTCGGCCTGCCGGGCTCCCTGCCGGTGGTCAACAAGACCGCCGTCGATTACGCGATCAAGCTGGGTCTCGCCCTGCACTGCGAAATCGCCGAATGGAGCCAGTTCGCCCGTAAGAACTACTTCTACCCGGACATGCCGCGCGATTACCAGATCTCGCAGTATGACAAGCCGACCAACGGCAACGGCTACCTCGACGTGGAGCTTGAGGACGGCACCATCTTCCGTGTGCCGATCGAGCGCGCCCACATCGAAGACGACGCCGGCAAGAACACCCACGTCGGTGGCGCTGACGGCCGTATCGAAGGCGCCGACCACTCGCTGGTCGACTACAACCGCGCCGGCGTGCCGCTGATCGAAATCGTGACCAAGCCGATCGAAGGCGCAGGAGACCGCGCCCCCGAAATCGCAGGCGCCTACATGCGCGCCATCCGCGACATCGTGCGTGCGCTGAACATCTCCCATGCCCGCATGGAGCAGGGCAACATGCGCGCCGACGTGAACGTGTCGCTGCGCAACAGCCCGTCCGATCCGTTCGGCACCCGTTCCGAAACCAAGAACGTGAACTCGTTCCGTGGCATCGAGAAGACTATCCAGTACGAGATCCGCCGCCAGGCCGCCATCCTTTCCGAAGGCGGCGAGATTCTGCAGGAGACCCGTCACTGGGACGAGGCCTCGCAGACCACCGCCGGCGGCCGCGTGAAGTCCGACGCCGACGACTACCGCTACTTCCCGGATCCGGATCTGGTGATGCTGCACATCACCAAGGAGCACATCGAGGAGATGAAGGCCCAGATGCCGGAAATGCCTCGTGAGCGCCGCAACCGCCTGAAGGGCGAGTGGGGCTTCAACGATCTGGAGATGCGCGACGTGCTCAACGCCGACGCTCTGGACCTGCTCGAGGACACCGTCAAGGCCGGCGCTTCCGCCTCGGGCGCCAAGAAGTGGTGGCTGGGCGAGCTCTCCCGCGAAGCCAACAACAAGGGCGTGAGCCTTGAAGAGCTGCCGATCACCCCGGCCGACGTCGCCGAGGTCGAGAAGCTCATCGCCGACGGCAAGCTCAACGACAAGCTCGCCAAGCAGACCGTCGCAGGCGTGCTCGCCGGCGAAGGCACTCCGGACGAGGTCGTCAAGAAGCACGGCTTCCAGGTCGTTTCCGACGACGGCGCGCTCGAAAAGGCCGTCGACGAGGCACTCGCGGCCAACCCGGACATCGTCGAGAAGCTCAAGAGCGGCAACATGAAGCCGATGGGCGCGATTATCGGCGCTGTCATGCGCGCCACCCGCGGCCAGGCCGACGCGAAGGCCGTCACCAAGATCGTGATGAGCAAGATCAAGTGACATTCCGGCGATTGCCGAACGTTGCCTGATTGATGGCATCGAAAGGCGTGCGTTTTTGCGATGAGAGGAATCGTAAAAACGCACGCCTTTCTGCATTTTGTTGCTTTTTATCTGCTTTTACATGCCTTTTCATACGATTCACGCGTCGGCTGGGGAGGTTTCACGGGGATTTTGCCTAACAAAACTCCCAGCTGGCGTTCAGTCGGGTACAATACCGTCGGTATGGGTGCGGCGAGGGACCGCGCCGAGAAACATAGGAAACGATAATCATGTCAGAGTACGCTGAAACCACAGCGAAGGAACAGACGACGGACCAGCGGGCGAGGGAACTGCCGGAACGCATCGTCATTCCGCCCATCAAGGGCGAGATGGTGCACTTGCGCCCCGCCACCATCGACGACATCGCACGCATGGAGGTCATTGAGGCGTACGTTGGCGCATCCGGCATCACCGGCAAGGACCGCGTGGCCGAACGTGGCGCTGTGAACGCGTGGGTGCGTCGTTCCGTGGCATGGTCCAATGGCGAAAAATCGAACGAATCCGGCGTGGGGGATCCGGAATCTCGTCGTACCATCGCATGGTCCATCGTCACCGAAGCCGACCATGACGGCGACGGCGAGCTTGACGCGGCCTCTTCCGACAACGTGATCGGCATGATCTTCCTCATCGACATCGATGGCTGGGCACGTTCCGCCCGCATCCAAGTGGTGCTCGGCAAGGACTACCGCGGCCGCGGCTACTCGCGAGACATCATGCCCCGCGTGATGACGTACGGCTTCGCGCCGGAACCGGCGGGCCTCGGCATGCACCGCATTTGGGTGGCCGTGCCGGAACAGAACACGCGTTCCGTATCCGTCTACCAGTCGCTCGGCTTCGTGCCGTCCGGCCGTTCGCGCGATGCCCTGTGGAACGCGTCGGAGAACCGTTACCAGGACCTCATCGTCATGGACACGCTCGTCGACGAATTCGACCCGATCCGCTCGCTCGACGCGTTCGGCATGCACGTGATCGAAGACAATCCGGGCGTCAAGGAGGCGTTGAGCGCCCGCGAACACTCGATCGCCATCCAACTCAACTCCGTACATAAGGGCGATGCGGACGATGCCGCAGCGGCAGGCCAGAGTGGAGACACGGCGCAGACCTCCGCCGACGAGACGTCTGCCGCGCCATCGCAGGAATCGCAGCCGAACGAAGCATCCGGAACGGCGAAGACGGACCAGAAGGCCGGCGATGCCGACAACAACTGGCCGTACAGCTCGGATGAGCGCAAAACCTCGAAGGATGCTTGGTGGCGCACGCTTGGACGTGGCCGCAAGCGCGACACGGAAGGCAGACGATGAGCGCCGAGGACCTCGACAACTACGAAACCGACGCCGAGCTGTCCCTATACAAGGAATACCGCGACGTCATCAAACTGTTCACCTACGTTGTGGAGACCGAGCGCCGCTTCTATCTGGCCAACAAGGTCGATTTCAACGTGCGTTCCGCCGGCCAGGACGTCTACTTCGACGTGCGGCTGACCGACGCGTGGGTGTGGGACGTCTACCGTTCCAGCCGTTTCGTCAAGAACGTGCGCATCGTCACGTTCAAGGATGTGAACGTCGAGGAAGTGCAGAAAACCGACATCGACATTCCCGACAGCATGTAGCGGACCTACGGAAAACCAGTCTTCGGCGGAAGCCGTACGGCTGGTTTTCCTTCTATCAGGGCGATTGCTGTCGGACTTGGCGGTGATTTTGTGTGCATGCGCACAGGTGCGCTGTGCGTTTCCCTACCTTCGGGTAGAATATCTTCGATTTTGTTTGTAAGGAGACTTCAAAGTGACGCAAAAGCAATCCGTGGTCATCATCGGTGGCGGCCCTGCCGGCCTGACTGCCGCTTGGGAGCTCGTCAAGGACGGTGGCTCCGAACAGTACGACGTGACCGTGCTGGAAGCCACCCGCGAATTCGGCGGCATCTCCCGCACCGTCAAGCATGACGGCAATCGTATGGATATCGGCGGCCACCGCTTCTTCTCGAAGGACGACCGCATCATGGACTGGTGGAAGGACGTTCTGCCGCTGCAGGGCGCACCCAGCTATGATGACAAGAAGCTCCACCGCGAGCATGATATGGAGCCGGGCGGCCCGGATCCGGAAATCGAAGACAAGGTGATGCTCAAGCGCCACCGCGTGTCCCGCATCTACTGGAACCGCCACTTCCTCGACTACCCGATTTCCCTGAGCGCCAACACCCTGAAGGCCATGGGCTTCAAGCTCACCATGGTCGCCGGCTTCAGCTACCTGAAGTCCATGGTGCACAAGCTGCCGGAAACCAACCTGGAGAACTTCTACATCAACCGTTTCGGCCGTAAGCTCTACTCCATGTTCTTCGAGGGCTACACCGAGAAGCTGTGGGGCCGTCACCCGTCCGAAATCTCCGCCGACTGGGGTGCGCAGCGCGTCAAGGGCCTGAGCATCATGGGCGTGCTGAAGAACGCCTTCCAGAAGCTTCTGCCGAAGAAGCGCGACAACTCCGAAGTCGAAACCTCCCTCATCGAGGAATTCTGGTATCCGAAGCTCGGCCCGGGCCAGCTGTGGGAAACCGTCGAATCCAACTGCGAAGCCGCCGGCGTGAAGGTCATCACCGACGCCAATGTGGTGGAAATTCGCCAGAAGGACGGCAAGATCGCATCCGTCGTGTACGAGGATTCCGAAGGCAACCGCACCGAAATGGCCGCGGACGACTTCATTTCCTCCATGCCGGTCAAGGACCTTGTCAACGCCGTGGACGCCTCCGACCAGCCGGCTCCGAAGGATATGACCGAAATCGCCAACGGCCTGCCGTACCGCGACTTCGTCACCGTCGGCCTGCTCGTCAAGCACCTGCGCCTGACCAACACCACCGACATTCCGACCCTCGGCAACCCGCCGATCGTGCCGGATTGCTGGATTTACGTGCAGGATCCGGGCTACAAGGTCGGCCGTCTGCAGATCTTCAACAACTGGAGCCCGTACCTGGTCAAGGACGTCGACAACACCGTGTGGATCGGCCTCGAATACTTCTGCGAGGAAGGCGACTCCTTCTGGAACATGACCGACGAGGAAGCCACCAAGTTCGCCATCCAGGAGCTCACCCGCATGCAGGTCATCAACGGCCCGCAGGACGTGCTCGACTCCCACCGCGAACGCGTCAAGAAGGCTTACCCGGCCTACTTCGACACCTACGACCGCATGCCCGAACTCGTCGACTACCTCGACTCCTTCGGCAACCTGTACTGCGTTGGCCGTAACGGACAGCACCGTTACAACAACATGGACCACTCCATGGCCACCGCCATCGAAGCCGTCAAGGACATCAAGAGCGGCGAAACGTCGAAAGACAACGTGTGGTCGGTCAACACTGACAAGTCCTACCACGAAGAAAAGTAGAAAAATAAATAACGCGTGCGCATACGCCCTTTCTCCGGCGCTCGACGTACCTTTGTACGCCTTCGGCCTCAGACGGGCGTCTTCGCACGCGTTATTTATTTTTCGCAGCGTAACTTTGATCAAGCCCATGCTTTTTGGCATGGGCTTTTTCATTGCGATTTTCATTGCGATTGCGCGGTGCGCGAACCGCACGGGCGGACCGCGCGTGCCCGCTTCGCGTTGGTCTGGGTTGCGTTGTATGGTTAGGACAGTTCGAAAACCGCGATGTTTCGCGGCGGACTTTTCATTCGACGGAAATTTTCCGCAATTCTTTTTTGCAGCTGTCGCGGGCGCATGCCTGTGGAAGCCAAGGAAAGGCAACTACCAGTGGCAACAAGCCCTAATCTCGATGATATGAAACTGCCCGAGCTCAAGGAGCTCGCCAAGCAGATGGGACTTCGTGGTGTCTCCACCATGCGCAAGACCGAACTGATCGCAACACTTCAAGCCGCCCGTTCCGGCGGCCAGGCTCCGGCCGGCGTCACCGTGCGCGCGCCAAAGTCCGCTCCCGCCGCAGACGCTGAGGTCAAATCGGCAAAGGACAAGAAGGCCGATGAAGCCAAGCAGGAGGAACGCCCCGTCCGTGCCAAGCAGGCCAAGTCCGCGGAATCCTCCGAAGTCGCGGATGCCGTGGCGGCGGTGGACGCGTTGAAGCCGAACGATGAAGCGCCGAAGCGTCGTCGCCATCGTGACGCCGAAGCCGGAGCCGACCTGCTCGCCGAACTGGGCCTTGACGATGCCGCTCCGAAGCAGGATGACCGCCGTCGCCGTCGTGATGACGACCGTAGGGACGATTTCGAGCCGCGTCGCCGCCGTCGCGTGGCGGACGGGTCGAAGAGCGAAGACGTCGTGCGCGACCTTGATGACATCCTCGCCACGCTGCCGTCGCAGGAAGACGCCGATGATGATAAGCGTCGCGACGAGACCGAAGACAACGAATACCGTCACAGCCGTGGACGCAACGATCGCCGTGGCCGCCGTATGCGTGGCCGTGACCGCGATTACGACGAGCGTGACGAGCGTCGCGGCAGGGGCGATCGCAATGATCGCAACGACCGTAACGATCGCGCCGACCGCATGGACCGCAACGCCGACCGCGACCAGCGCAACGATCGTATGGATCGCGCCGACCGCGACCAGCATCGCGACGAGCCGAAGGAAGACCTCGTGCCGGTCGCCGGCATCGTCGACGTGCTCGACTCCTACGCGTTCGTGCGTACGTCCGGCTACCTGCCGGGACCGAACGACGTGTATGTCTCCATGGGCCAGGTCAAGAAGTACGGCCTGCGCAAGGGCGACGCCGTGCACGGCTCCATCCGCGCCCCGCGTGAAGGCGAACGTCGCAACCAGCGTCAGAAGTTCGTGCCGTTGCAGTCCATCGACTCCATCAACGGCATGAGCGTCGAGGAAGCGCAGCATCGTCCGCAGTTCAGCAAGCTCACCCCGCTGTATCCGCAGGAACGCCTGAAGCAGGAGACCACGCCGAACAAGCTCACCGGCCGCCTCATCGACATCGTGGCGCCGATCGGCAAGGGCCAGCGTGGCCTGATCGTGTCCCCGCCGAAGGCCGGCAAGACCATCACCCTGCAGAACATCGCCAACGCGATCGCCACCAACAATCCGGAAGTCCACCTGATGGTCGTCCTCGTGGACGAACGTCCGGAGGAAGTCACCGACATGGAACGCACGGTGCAGGGCGAGGTCATCTCCTCCACCTTCGACCGTCCGGCCTCCGACCACACCACCGTCGCCGAACTGGCCATCGAACGCGCCAAGCGTCTCGTGGAGCTCGGCCAGGACGTGGTGGTGCTGCTCGACTCCATGACCCGTCTGGCCCGCGCCTACAACATCGCCGCGCCGGCCTCCGGCCGCATCCTGTCCGGTGGTGTGGACGCGCAGGCGCTGTACCCGCCGAAGAAGTTCTTCGGCGCCGCCCGCAACATCGAAAACGGCGGCTCCCTGACCATCATCTCCTCCGCGCTGGTGGAAACCGGTTCCAAGATGGACGAGGTGATCTTCGAGGAATTCAAGGGCACCGGCAACATGGAACTGCGCCTGAGCCGTGAGCTCGCCGACAAGCGCCTGTTCCCGGCCATCGACGTGAACGCCTCCGGCACCCGCCGCGAGGAGCTCATCACCGATCCGCAGGAACTGCCGATCATCTACCGTCTGCGTCGCCTGCTGGGCGGCCTCGAGCCGGAACAGGCCTACCAGACGCTCGTGCCACGCCTGAAGAAGACAGCGACCAACCGCGATTTCATGGCGTCGCTCATCCAGCAGAGCGGCAACGCCACCAACGGCAACTGAGTCGTCGGCTGCAAGCGAATCTGAAGGTTTGAGGGGCTGCATGGCAATCGCCGTGTAGCCCCTTTCCTATGCGTACGTTTCGACGAATTTCGTGAAATTGACCATTTTTTGGACAACGTTGTCAATTAAAAAATAGGTAAAAATACGACGAGAAAAGATAAATGGGGAAAATATATATGGTCGATATGGGGGTATGAGCTAAATAAAACAAAGATATTTCATGACAGCGTTGCGCCGTCCGGATAAACTGCGGCGATTCCGCGACGGTATGTGCGCGGTAGTGGGTATGGTAAGGAAGAAAAAGAACATGGAACTGCAGTGGGGACGGTCGATTGCGGCCGGTGCAGTGGATTGTTGGAAAAGGGGTATGAATGACCAACAGTGACAATGGTCCGGTAGACGCACGTACGGTTGCGAGCCAGCTCGACGCGACCGATGGCGTAATCCTCGACATGCTTGAAAAGGATGGCCGAGCCACGCTGTCCCACCTTTCCGAGGCGACAGGCCTGTCCGTGTCCGCCGTGCAGTCGCGCGTGCAGAAGCTTGAGCGTCGCGGCGTGATCCGCGGCTACAAGGCGGTTATCGACGACGAGCGCCGCGGCCTTGCGGTGAACGCCTACATCGCGGTCACGCCCATCGATTACTCCCAGGAAGCCGAGATTCCAGACAAGCTCAAAAACATCGACGGCATCATGTCCTGCGATTCCGTCGCCGGTTCGCCCAGCTTCATGCTCACCGTTCGCGTCGAATCGCCCAGCAAGCTCGAAGAGCTGTTGAACCTCATCCATCGCACGGTGTCGGTCAGCACCGAAACCACCATCGTGCTGCAGCGTTACTTCGCGAAGTGACCGCTGTTCGGCAGATGTCGCGGTAGGGTGCGCGGTAGGCTTATACCCATGAGCGACAGCGAACATGACTGGCTTCGGCCAGAAGAAGAAACCGAATCCGAAACCATCATCGACGCGCGCACCGCGCAGAACAACCCCGAAGTGGCCGATGTGGTGGCTAAAATCGCCTCGCTGCGCCAATCGATAGACAACGTCGACACCGCCATCGTCTCGCTGCTGGCGGAACGGTTCAAATACACGTCGCAGGTGGGTGTGCTCAAGGCGCGTGCGGGCTTCGCGCCGGCCGATTACCAGCGTGAACATGCCCAGATCGAGCGTCTGCATCGCATTGCCGACGAAGCCGGACTGGATCCGGAAATCGCCGAAATGTACCGCGAATTCGTGGTGACCGAGGCCAAGCGCCGCCACAAGCGCATCGCCGAAAACGGGGGAGACCCGGGCGTACTCGACGTTTTCGCCTGAGCCGTCCGTTTTCCGCGCGCCCCGCGCGAACGTCCATTGCCGACGGGCATGCCGGGCACTACATTAAATGCCTTGGGAAGTTGTTTCGATTGCGATTGAGAGGTCCGGCATGCGCCACGCCACCGCGAACCGTCCATCCGGTGCCCGACGCCCGCTTGCCGCGGCGATCGCGGTCGCCGTCATCACCGCCGCTCCCGTCGCGGCAGTCGGCGTGAACGACGCGATATCGGCCTTGCAACAGAATGGGCAGTACGCGGCCGATGCATCGCATGATGACGTGATGAGCGCCTACACCTCCATCGACAAACCAGGCCGCCTTTTCCTGACCAACAGCGGATCCTCCACGTCGAAACGCGTTCCCAAAGGCGTTGTCGCATTGCCGTGGAAAATATCCGCCTCCTTCACCCTCAACGGGCCCGACGTAAGCGTTTCCGACGTTTCCGGCGCTTCCGGCATGATCGGCATACGCATCGCCCTGCATGCCACGAAACCCGACGTGACCGCCAATCTGACGCCAATCGTCGCCTTCACCATTCCCGGACGCGTCGGCAGTGACGTGACCGCCGATGACGGCGTGCTCGTCTCATCCGACAACACCTCGACCCTGGTGGCTGCGGTCGGCAAACCGGGCGAGGACCTGACCTTCAACGCCTACGTGACGGCGAAGCACTTCACCATGAGCTCACTGTCCATCGCCGCGGTGGAAGGCAACGTTCAGCAATCACTGCCTGACCTGACCAAGCGCGCAACCACCTTGGTGGACGGTCTGACCAACGTCGGCTCGCAACGCAACCGCAAGCTCATCGCCCAACTGGAACAGCTCAGAGACAACGAGAAAGCGCTTGCCAAACAGACCATCGCCGTACGTTCCAAAGCGCACGATCAGGCGTTCGACGGCTACATCGACGCGTACGTGGGCTCATACACCACGCATCTGTCCGGTTCGATCGGCAACGCCACACAGCTTCCCGCCATTCTCGGCACCGCGTCCGAACTGAACGGCGATACCTCCGTAGCTAAATCCGTGGCAGACCTGGCCAACGCCGTCAACGACGTGAGCGCCGCATACCGGCATATCGGCGCGGCCGACGCCGTCGACGAGGTGATTCGCACCATCGAACAGCGTGGCACATCCGGCTTGGTGAACGAGCTCACCAAGCGCGCCGGTGAGGAACAACAGCGCGGCTCCAAAGACTACAGTGCCGGCCAATCGCAGCTGTCCGCGGCCATGATCCCGTATTCGATGGATTTCACCGACGCATACACGGCTCGGCTTAAGGAACTGGGCGCCACCGCAGGCACGGCTGGCAGCTACGAAACCCAGGCGATCGCCGACGTGCGTGCCGGCATCAAAGACAATGAGAAGCTCAAAACCGCGTCCGACAAGGTGTCCGCGGCGATGACCGCGTTGGCGGACGCCAGCGAGCACACCGGACAGGCCAGCGCATTCCACCAGATCGTGCTGCGATTCGCCGACCAGCTGGATTCGGATGACGACACGTCCGAATCGGGCGCTGCCGATGACGCTTCTGTGCTGGACACGTTGCGTTCCGCCTCCGCCAGCCAATCGTTGTGCGCGAAAGCCGAGAAACGGCGGTCCCGTGCGCAACGCAAGGCCGAACGCGCGCAGGCGAAGAACAACACCGCCGATTCGACCAGCTTGGTCGATGACAAGAACGCCATCAGCATGGATGATGTGATGAGCTACGCGGGCGGACTACGCCCGTCGTTCGGCGCCGCAGCGGACACCACGTCGAAGAATGTGGCGAAAGTCGGGGGAGTGGACGGCTCTTCGAAGAACAGCGGTGGCGATTCGTCCGACGGTTCGGCGGATTCGTCCGCCAGCTCGCTACCAATTACCGGCTATGGCTTGGCGAAAACCGGTTTCACGCCGGATAATGGCGATTTGATTGACGAGACGGTCGAATTGGCCGCCGCTGCGGAAGTTTTCGACGATGCGCTGCAGGCTGGATTGGGTGGGAACGGTTCCGGAAATTCGTCCGCTGGCCCGCAGTACCTCCTGTCCGTTCCGGTGCTGTAGAGCACGCGGTTTGTGCGATGCGCTAAATCCGATAGTGCTCCGTCGCTTACGTGGTACGTTTCGGGGTTTTTGATTGCGATTTCCGCCTCCGCTTGTGCATTCGTTGAGATTACGCCCATAAAAACCATTTTTCGCGTACGGGTTTGTGCGCAGGGGCAGGAATGTACGCTGAGAACAGCCGAGAACGGGATAAGGACGGTTCTATGCGCGCACGTCTTGCGATTTAGGGCAATTCTGCACGGACGTGGGCAAAAGGGGATATGATTTCGACCGTTTTGCCTGCGATTTATACCCCTTTTCGCTCACGAAAGCATTTTTCCCGCGATTTTGACTGAATATGAGCAAAAGGGGGCACGGTTAGTTGCAGACAGTGACGGGATATACGAGGGGCCTCTCCTTCATGCAAAGGAAAGGCCCCTCGTATGTGGGTGAAGTGAGCGGCTGCGCTACAAAAGCCGCTGGCGGCTCACCTCAGAGACTCACTTTTTCGGTTTCTTGGCCGGCGGTTCGCCTAGCTCGCTTTCGGCGACCGTCACATCGGCGGCCTCGTCCTCACCCTCGGCGGCAGCCGGTGCGGTGAAGGCGATCGGTCCGGTCACGCGACCAGCTTCGGCGATATCGCCCAGCGCGGCCTCGATGGACCCGCGCACATCGTCGGCAACGGCAAGCGTCACAGACAAGATCGGGGTCTTCATCGAAACCTTGGCCTTCGACTTGATGCCACGCAGCGCGGCCAGAGCCTCACCGGCATGAGCAAGCAGATCGGCGGATGCGTCGCCGGCGGCGGCCGTGTACACGTCGGCCACAGGCCATGCTGCGCGGTGCACGGAGCCTTCGCCCTCATGCATCCAGCTCCACACTTCTTCGGTGGCATACGGCAGGTACGGGGCCAGCAGGCGCGCGAACGCATCAAGACCCAGGCCCAGCGTGGTGCGTGCGGACTTCACCGCGGCCTCGCTCGGCACGTTGCCGGTGGAATCGGCGGTGCCGTAGGCGCGGTTCTTGACCAGCTCGATGTAGTCGTCGCAGAACTGCCAGAAGTAGTTCTCGATGACTTCCAGAGCCTTGGAATGCTCGTAGTTGTTGAGATCGTCGGTGGCTTCGCGGACCACGGCGGCCATCTTGGACATCGCGGAACGGTCGATCAGCTCGGTCACGTCGGCCGGGTTCCATGCGGCGACTGCCGGAGCGCCCACGTGATGGTTCTCGTCCTCACGGCCGATGGCCAGCGCGAACTTGGTGGCGTTGAGCAGCTTGATGGCAAGACGACGGCCGATCTTCATCTGGCCTTCGTCGTACGTGGCGTCCAGGCCCAGACGGGCGGCGGCGGCCCAGTAACGCACCGCGTCGGCGCCGAACTGCTTGATCGGCTTGTCCGGCACGACCACGTTGCCCTTGGACTTCGACATCTTCTTGTGGTCCGGATCGAGGATCCAGCCCGACAGCGTGGTGTTGGACCACGGCAGGCACTTGTTCTCCAAGTGGGCGCGATCCATGGTGGAGAACAGCCAGGTACGAATGATGTCCTGACCCTGCGGACGCAGGTCCATCGGGAAGGTGGCGTTGAAAATGGCCTGGTTCTCTTCGCCCGGCTCCTCCCAGCGGGTCACGATCTGCGGGGTGAGCGACGAAGTCGCCCAGGTGTCCATGATGTCCGGCTCGGCGGTGAAGCCGCCCGGCACGTCACGCTGATCCTCGGTGTAGCCTTCCGGCACATCGTCGGTCGGGTCGATCGGCAGACGATCCTCGCTCGGGGTGATCGGATGGTCGTAATCCGGGGTGCCATCCTCCTTCACCGGGTACCACAGCGGGAACGGAACGCCGAAGAAGCGCTGACGGGAGATCAGCCAATCGCCGTTGAGGCCATGCACCCAATTCTCGTAACGCACGCGCATGAAGTCCGGGTGGAAGTTCAGTTCCTTGCCGCGTGCGATGAGCTCGGCGTTCAGCTTCTCGTCGGTGCCACCGTTCTTCAGGTACCACTGGCGGGAGGTGACGATTTCGAGCGGCTTGTCGCCCTTCTCGTAGAAGTTCGTCATACGCTTGGTCGGGGTCGGCTCGCCGTCCAGATCGCCGGCAGCGCGCAGCTCGTCGACGATGACCTTACGTGCGGAGAACGTGGTCTTGCCGGCGGTTTCCTGGAAGATGCGCTTGCCTTCCTCGGATTCGATCCAATCCGGGGTGTCCATGACGATGCGGCCGTTGCGCTGGATGATGGAACGCAGCGGCAGATTCAGATCGCGCCACCATTCGACGTCGGTGACATCGCCGAACGTACAGCACATGGCGATGCCGGCGCCCTTGTCCATCTCAGCGGCCTTGTGCGCCAGAATCGGCACCTTCACGTGGAACAGCGGGGAGTAGACGTACTGGCCGAAATACTGCTTGTAACGCTCGTCGTCCGGATGCGCGATCAGCGCGCCGCAGGCTGCCAGCAGCTCCGGACGGGTGGTCTCGATGTAGATCGGGGTGCCGTCTTCGAAACGGAACGCCACCTTGTGGTAGAAGCCCGGATATTCGCGCGATTCCAGTTCGGCCTGGGCCACTGCGGTCTGGAACGTCACGTCCCACAGACCCGGAGCGTCCTTCTGGTACGCTTCGCCACGGGCCAGGTTGCGCAGGAACGCCTTCTGGGCCACGCGCTGCGGATGCTCGCCGATGGTGTGGTAGGTCTGCGACCAGTCGATGGACAGGCCGAGGGAACGCCACAGCGCCTCGAACTGCTTCTCGTCCTGGGCGGTGAGCTTTTCGCACAGCTCGATGAAGTTCTTACGGGAGATCGGCACCTGGTCCTTGGCGTCGATCTTCTTGCCGTCCGTACCCTCGAACGGCGGCACGAAATTCGGATCGTACTTCAGGGACGTATCCACGCGCACGCCGTAATAGTTCTGCACACGGCGTTCGGTCGGCAGGCCGTTGTCGTCCCAGCCCATCGGGTAGAACACGTCGTAGCCGTTCATGCGCTTGAAACGTGCGATCACATCGGTGTGCGTGTAGGAGAACACGTGGCCGACGTGCAGGTGGCCCGAAACGGTGGGCGGCGGGGTATCGATGGAATAAACGGCCTTACTGTCGCGGGTGCCCTGGAACTTGTAGACTCCGCTCTCGTCCCAGACTCCGCGCCACTTGTCTTCGAGACCGTCCACGCCGACCTTGTCGGGCAGCGGCGTGAGGTTCGCGTTGATGGTGTTATCTTGGCTTTCAGTCATAGTCGCTAGTCTAGAAAGCGAATGTGACAACTGCCGTCGTATCAGCGCCTATCGAACCGAATGCCGGAATCGCAGGCAAATCGCGGAAAATCCGCAGCAAAAACGGCGCTGCCTCTAGCTCAGCCTCACCTTGCTCAACGGCAGCAGCCGGTCGGTCAGATTCTTCGGATACCCCTGCAGCTGGTCGGACACAGCGATGAAGTTCTTGCGCGTGTACAGCCAATCGCTGGCGGCGTCCTCGCTGACGATGCGCGCGTAATCGCGCATGCGCGCCTGGTAATCGTTGTCGTTGGTGGCGGCCATGGCGTTGGCGTAGGCTTGCTGCGCGTCGCCGTTCTCGAAATGGAACACTGATTGGCCGCTCGCGAAGACGCTCGCGTCGCCTTCGTCGCTCATGGTGGTCAGCGCGATGTTGTACGTGCCCGCGTTCATGCGTTCCGTCACTTCCGCGGCGGAATCGAGCACCTCCAGATTGGCGCCGACGTTGAGGCTTTCGATTGCGGTTTTCACGGTGTCGCCGATGCTCTTGTACTGCTTCGGCACCAGAATGTCGATCGGGGCGATGTAGTTCGCGCCGAAGTAGGAGCGCATCTGCTGTCCCTGTTCAAGATTGTAGGGGTACAGTCCGTTCAGATCCTCATAGCCGTCCTCGAGCGGGCTGATCGGCCCGCCCAGCACGGCATAGGCGTCCGGGCTGTTCTTGGCGATGGACTGCGCATCGATGGCGTACCGCGTCATTTTACGGATCTGCTCGTCGGAGAAGGGGCTGTTCCCATCGTTGTTGAACGCCAGCAGCACCTTGTCGAAGCTGATGCCGCTGACCGTCGAGATGCCGTCGGTCTTGCCGAGTCCGTCGGCGGCTGACGCGCTGAGCGGCAATGCCATGTCGATTTTCCCGGCCTTCATGGCGTTCGCCATCGCATCCTCGTCGCCGTAGTAATACAGGGTCACCTGCGATGAGACGGCCTTGCTTCCCCAATACGAGTCGTTGCGTTGCAGCACGATTTGCGATTTCGACGCGTCGGATACGGTGAACGGTCCCGATCCGACCGCCGTTTTGGCGTAGTCCGCCTTGTTCTCCGGATCGTACACGACGCCCGCGCGGCCGGCCAGCGCGCGCAGCAGCCGCGGATTCGGCTTGGACAGCGTGACGGACACCGTGTCCGCGTTCGGATTGGTGATCTCCTTCAGGTCGCCGAGCTGGTCGGAGCCCACGTAATGGTTGTTGATGGTGTTCTGCAACGACCAGACCACGTCGGACGAGTTGAGTTTGTGCCCGTTGGAGAAGGTCATGCCGTCGCGCAGCGCGAACGTATAGGTCAGGCCGTCGTCGGAGATTTGCCAGGAGGAGGCGATCCCCGGCTGCAGCTTGTTGGTGTCGCTGCGGGACACCAGCGTCTCGTACACGTTGCCGAGCAGCGCCTGCTCCACGGCGGTGCCCTGTTCGGTGCGGATGTCAAGCGATTTCGGCGCATTGCCTTCGATGCCGACGGTCACCGACGAGTCGGAGACGAGCGTGCCGAAGGATGTGATGGGATTCTTGCGGCCTGTCAGCGACAGTCCCAGCCACAGCAGCACACTGAGCACGATCGCGACGCCGAAGAAGATCAGCCAGCGCGTCGCCTCGGCTTTCAGATTACGTTTCCGCCCGTTTTCATCCATGCACCCGAGTCTAGTTGACGCGTGCTACACGCCCGATGGCCGGGTGCGATTCGACGGAGTGCCGGCGCGGCGGCTGGCATGCGTCGGAATCACGCGGCGAACGCGCTCGGACACGTGTCGTTGAGGGGGCAGTCGGCGCAATCCGGTTTTCGCGCATGGCAGATGGCGCGGCCATGCAATATCAAACGGTGAGACAGATCGGTCCATTCTTCGGGAGGGAAGCAGGCGGTGACCTCACGTTCGATGGCCACCGGGTCAGGGGAGGGGCTCGCCCAGTCGGACCGCCACCGCAATCGCCCAGTCACACGAATCACATGCGTGTCCACAGGAAAACCGGGCACGCCGAACGCGTTGCCCAACACCACGTTCGCGGTTTTGCGGCCCACGCCCGGCAGACTGACCAGCGAAGCCATATCGGCTGGCACCTCGCCCCCGAATCGCACGCACAACTCATGCGACAGCCCGATGATATTGCGCGCTTTCGTACGGAAGAAGCCGATGGTGCGGATGATGTCCTCGACGTGCTCGGGATTCGCGGCGGCAAGCTCCGCCGGACCGGGATATTCGCCGAACAGTTCCGGCGTGACCATGTTCACGCGCTTGTCGGTGGTCTGCGCGCTCAACACCGTAGCCACCAGCAGTTCGAAAGGAGAATTGAAGTTCAACGCGCATTTCGGATCGGGGATCTCCACGCACAACTGCTCGTATTCCTGATGCATGCGCGCGATCCGCGCCTTCTTCGATTCCCGAGGCATGCCTCCAGCCTACCCCTCGCATGCGGACGAACGCGGAAAACCTATGGAAACGTCGCAATCGGCAAAAACAGCGAAAATCCATCGAAAAAACAACGGGAAATCAGCGAAAGGCCAACGAAAACAAACGGAACCCGTCGAACATCAACGGAATGATCGCAAGAAAAAGTCAGCTTTCGCCGGATTCGCCGTGAGCCGCATCCTTGGCCGCGGCCTCATGCTCATCCTCTTCCGGCGGATCGAAACGATAGCCGACGTTGCGCACGGTGCCGATGAGATGCTCGTACTCGCCACCCAGCTTGGCGCGCAGACGACGGATATGCACGTCCACAGTGCGGGTGCCGCCGTAATAGTCGTAGCCCCACACCTCCTGCAGCAGCTGCGCACGCGTGAACACGCGGCCCGGATGCTGCACCAGATACTTGAGCAGCTCGAACTCCTTGTACGCCAAGTCGATCGGATGGCCATGCAGGCTGGCCGTATAACCGTTGGTATCCACTACCAGATCGCCGGAACGGATCAGGCCATCCTCGTTCTGCACGCCCTGCTCGCCGGTGCTAGCGGCCGTGCTGGCCGGCGCATTGCCCCGTTCGGACACCAGACGCAGACGCCCCTCCACTTCGGCGGGGGAAGCGGAGGCCACCACCACATCGGCGATGCCCCACTGCGAATTCACCACGGTGAAACCACCCTCGGTGAGAATCAGCACGATCGGCGTGGACAGTCCGGACGCGTGAATCAGGCGGCACAGCGTTTTCGCGGTGGCCAAATCGTCACGCGCATCAAGGAAAAGAATGGTGTTCTCCGGCATCTTCACCAAGCTCGCCGCATCCATCGGCAGAACGCGCACGCGGTGGGACAGCAACGCCAGCGAGGGAAGAACGGTGGCCGGGTCGCTAGCGAACGTCATAAGCGTAAGATCCGTCACGTCAGCTCCCTCATGTTCCCTATAACTGATGCCGCGATTGTACACTCGGTATGTGTTATCGGCGTTTCCTCGATTGTAACCGAAGTATGTGGACACTTACGGCTACATTTATTCATATTGCATACGGAATGACCACAATATGAAAAGGGGGTCCGAGATGACCGCTGAGAAGGCCACCGCCCAGGAAGCCACGCGGAAAGTCGCTTTTGCCAAGGTCCTGGCGATTCAGATCATCGCATACGTGGTGCTGGTGGCGCTCGCATTGGTTCCCGGCATGATGTACGGCGACGCCGCCAAACCGGCCGCGGTTCCGTTCACGATCATCGCCTCGCTGGCGATGGTCGTGCTGCTGGTGGTGTTCAGTCCGTTCCGCGACGGCGTCGCCGGCCATGTGATCGCCGCGATCGCAGGCCTGCTGTCGGCGATCTGCGCCACGACCGTGATGCTGGGCAATGTGATCTTCCCCGCCGGCCTGGATGGCGGCAAAAGCTTCTCCATGGAGGAAGCGTGGATCGCCGGCGTGGGCGGACTGCTGATCGTGCTGATCATCGTATCCTTCGGCCGGCAGATGGCCCGCGAAAACCGCACGCACCTGATTCGCTCGCTGTCGCACAGCGTGGTCGAAGGCGTCGCCATGATCGCCAGCGCGGGCTGGTGCTTCCTGCCGGTGCTCCTGCCGACAACGCATTCCAAGGCCGCCGCCATGTCCGCTGCCTCCGGAGCCACGGTGGACATGTTCAGCAACGTGACCACGACATGGGTCGTCGCCGCGATCGTGACGGTATTGGTGGCCGTGGCGCTCACCGTGTGCTCGTACTTCTGGCACCGCGACGCCGACCCCGAGCCGGATGCGCGTTCGCCGTGGATCGGCCTCGCACTGCTGCCGGTCATGCTGACCGGTCTCGCAGTCGGTCTGGCGGCGCTCGCCATCGTCGTGCTGTAAACGGCTGTTCTAATGACAAAGCCCGTAATCGCAATGATTACGGGCTTTTATTATGTTGGATTGGCAGTCAACCGAGGAATCCGAGATGCTCGAACAGCACCTTCACGCCGATAAGAATCAGCACGATGCCGCCGGCGATCTGCGCGGGCTTCTGCCACCGCGAGCCGAACGCGCGGCCGATATACAGGCCGGCGGCGGAGAACAGGCCGGTGGTGATGCCGATGATGACCACCGACAGCCAGATGTTGAGCGTCATGAAAGCGAAGCTCACGCCGACGGCGAAGGCGTCGATGCTGCAGGCCACGGCGAGCGGCAACATGTGCCGCCAATCGAATTCCGCGGTCTCCTTGGCGTTCTCCTCGTCTTCTTCGAAGGCTTCGCGCATCATATTGCCGCCGATCAGAGCGAGTAGGCCGAAAATGATCCAATGGTCCACGGCGGTCACGTATTTGCTGAACGTGCTGGCCGCGAAATAGCCGAACAGAGGGAACAGCGCCTGGAATCCGCCGAACCACAGGGCGGTTTTGAGCGCATCGACGCCGCGAAGCTTCTTGACGGTCAGGCCTTTGCCAATGGAGACAGCGAACGCGTCCATGGACACGGACACGCCAATAAGCAGAATCTGAATGAGCATAGCTGGTGAAAAGGTTCATCCCGCCGGTCTCCCCACGGGATGGGCCTCGACGGATTGCGTTCCGCCTACGCCTAGGAGTACCGACACAGAACTGCCGCACGCGGATGTGATATGTGACGTCCAGCGGGCTTTGAATTCAGCGAATACTGTTCGCATGCCGAAAATTACAAGAGACCACTATACCGCGGTACGAAGAAATCGGACGCTTTGGTCCGTTGGACTCCCCGCAACGGCACCTGGCCTCCACTGGCTGGAAAAGAGAAAAAGCCCACTGTCGGGGGCAGTGGGCTTTGACATAAAAAGGGGAGAAGCGATCACTTCTCGCTATCAGCGAGGCGCTTGCGGGCTGCGACGATTTCCTCCTCGGCCTTAGCGGCACCGGTCCAGTAATCGCCCGGCAGGACTTCCTTGCCCGGCTCCAGAGCCTTGTACTGCTCGAAGAAGTGCTTGATTTCAGCCTTGTGGTACTCGGAAACATCTTCGACATCCTTGATGTCGTCGAAGCGGACGTCAGCCGGCACGCACAGCACCTTGTCGTCTCCGCCGGCCTCGTCGACCATGTGGTACAGGCCGACGGCGCGGCATTCCACCACGCAGCCCGGGAACACGGAGTTCGGGATCATGACGAGAGCGTCGAGCGGATCGCCGTCCTCGCCCAGGGTGCCGTCGATGTAGCCGTAGTCATCCGGGTAGCCCATGGAGGTGAACAGGGTGCGGTCCAGGAACACGCGACCGGTCTCGTGGTCCACTTCGTACTTGTTCTTGGAACCGCGCGGGATCTCCACCACGACGTTAAAGGTTTCTGCCATTGTTTTCTCCTTGATCGATATGATCAGCAGTAGTTCGTTACTTAGGATACCCGCTTTCGCGCCATGTCGGCACCATTTTCCGGATACCTATATGAATGGTGCTCAGTGCTGGGGAGATAAGGCGTGATGCGCTCGCTGGTCAACATCTTTTTGGCCGATTGTGATTGACTATCCTGCCTTGGAACGTTGGAAGAACAATTCCGTAGGTGGTTTTGCTCTTCCGTAGGTGGTTGGCTCTGGTATCCCTGCGGCAAAAAGGCTTGATTTCAGCCATTCTGTTTGCGTGGATTGACCGGAGAGCACCTACGGAATCAAAAAAACCACCTACGGAGTGCACAAAGCCGGGTTGAAAACGTGAGAAACGTCTTCAACCCGCCCTTGATCTATGTGTTTTGTGCTGGCTGGGTGCTAGGCAGAGTGCCTAGCACCCAAACTCACTCAGTCCTCGACCACCGTCAGCACGTGCGCCACGTCGGCCCACGGTGCCAGTGAGACGTAGTTGTCCCAGCCCCAATCGAACTCGCGTTCGGTCAGCTCGTCGCGCACCTTGAGCGGCTTGTCGGTGGCGAAACCGAAGTCGGGCAGTTCGATGTGCACGATGGACTGGTGCGTGTTGTGGCCGTCGAGGTTCACCACCACGATCACCGTATCCGGCTTGCCGGTACCGGTAAGCTCGGCCGGGGTCTGGCGCAGGAACGCCACCACGCCCGCATCGTCGCTCGGCAGGACGTGCAGGTTGTGGTAGCTGCGGCATGCCGGATGCTCGGAACGGATTTTGTTGAGCGAGGTGAGCAGCTCGGAGATGCCGTACTTGTCGGCCTCGTCCCAATCGCGCACCTTGACTTCGTACTTCTCGTTGTCGATCTGCTCTTCGAAGCCCGGACGCTGCTTGTTCTCGATCAGCTCATAGCCGTTGTAGATGCCCCAGCTCGGAGAGCCCATCGCGGCGAGCACCGCGCGCACCGCGTGACCGGCGATACCGTTGTCGCGCAGGTAGGCGGTCATGATGTCCGGCGTGGACGGCCAGAAGGTGTTGTGCTGGTAGAAACCACCGTCGCCGTTGGTCTCCTCCAAGTACTCCTCAAGCTCTTCCTTGGTATTGCGCCACGGGAAGTAGCAGTGCGACTGCGTGAAGCCGGCATAGCTCAGCGCGCGCATCATGCCCGGACGGGTGAACGCCTCGGCCAGGAACAGCGTCTCCGGATGCTTCTTCGTCACGGCGGCGATCACGTCCTGCCAGAAACGCACCGGCTTGGTATGCGGGTTGTCCACGCGGAAGATCGTCACGCCGGCCTTGATCCACAGGTCCATGATGCGTTCGGTTTCCGCTTCGATGCCTTCCATGTCGGCGTTGAAATCGATCGGATAGATGTCCTGGTACTTCTTCGGCGGATTCTCGGCGAATGCGATCGTTCCGTCCGGCTTGGTGCGGAACCAGTTCGGATGCTGCTTGACCCACGGGTGGTCAGGCGAGCACTGCAGCGCGAAGTCGAGTGCCACTTCCAGCCCCAGCTCATGCGCGTGCGCGCAGAACGCCTTGAAATCGTCCATGGTGCCGAGCAGCGGGTCGACGGTGTCGTGGCCGCCCAGCTCGGAGCCGATGCCGAACGGGGAGCCCGGATCGTGCGGTCCGGCAATCAGCGTGTTGTTGCGGCCCTTGCGGTTGGTCACGCCAATCGGGAAGATCGGCGGCAGGTACACGATGTCGAAGCCTTCGGCCTTCGCGCGGTCGAGGCCGGACAGCGCCGTCTTCAGCGTGCCCTGCACGATCTTGCCGTCGGCGTCGAAATACGCGCCTTCGGAACGCGGGAAGAACTGGTACCATGCGGCGAAGCTCGACTTCGGACGCTCCACGCGGAAGCGCTGCGGATTCGACGCGCTCAGGCCGTCGCGCAGCGGATTGGTTTCATGCAGGCTTGCGATTGCGTCGGTGGTCGCTGCGGCAAGACGCGCGGTCGCGTCGAGCGACTTGTCGGCAACGGTCTTCGCGGCTTCGCGCAGCGTCTTCTTGTCATCGGCGGTCAGCTTGGAATCGCGTGCGCCAGCCCAACGTTCCAGCAGCTGCGCGCCGGATTCCAGCGCGTTCTCCACATCGTCGCCGACCTCGACCTTGATTTGCGCGTCGTGCAGCCAGGAAGCGTACGTATCTTCCCAGCCTTCGACCACGATGTGCCATTCGCCGAGCTGCTTCTTGACGTCGGCATAGCCATCTTCCCACGGCTTCAGGTCGCTGTGGTCGCCGATCTTGACCATCGCTTCCCAGCGGTCCAGGCCGGGGTTGGTGCAGGTCATGGGGAAGCGGGCCTTCTCGGTGCCGCGCGTGTTGCGCACGGACACGGTGGCACCGGCCTTGGTGCGGCCTTCGATGAACACCTGCGCGGTGACCTTGAATGCCTCGCCAAGCTCCACGCGAGCCGGGTACAGGCCGTTTTCGGCGGACGGAGTGATGTCAAGAACGTTTACGCGGCCGAACTGTTCCGGGCTGGTGCGGTTGATGATAGGTGCTGGAGTTTCGCCGACGGTTCGCTTCGTTGCGGTTTTCGGCTTGGAAGTGCGCTTGGTGGTTGGTTTTTTGGTTGTCGTCTTTGCGGTTGATTTCGCGGCTGTCCTCGTTGTCTTTGTGGCCGCTGCCTTGGCTGTTGTCTTTGCTGTTGCCTTTGTGCGCGGTGTCGCGCTTGATGATGTTGCTTCATTCATATAGCCGATTATAGAGGTAGTTGTGTTCTTTTTGTGATTTCCCTTTTTCGTAACGATTACGGTGATGCGGCTACAAGTACTTTCTTCAAATACTTTTGGTAAAGCGTTTTAATACATGATTTGCGATTATGTTCGATTATGAAGGCTGCGGCGGCATGACCATACGTTGTGTGTGCCGGTTGCGTTCGATATGTATGGGGACTTTATATAAAAGGAGCGAAACGTCCTGGGGAAAACAAAAAACCGGAAACCAAAAGGCTTCCGGTTTCAATTGGTAGCGGGGCATGGATTTGAACCATGGACCTCTGGGTTATGAGCCCAGCGAGCTACCGAGCTGCTCCACCCCGCGTCGGCTTGCCTTCATTGAGGCAGCTCTAACTACTTTACGGATGTTGGCTAATAAGTCAAATCGGCGTGTCGCATATTGCGCTGCTAGTGAAATCGCATATCCGATAACGCGTTATCCGTTTTTCGTATAACGCTGCGGACCGTCGATGAAAACCGCCGAATACGCCATATCCGGGTCCGCACCATAATAGGAAACATGCCTATCAAGATTCCCAGCGGCCTTCCGGCCAGAGACATTCTCGACTCCGAGCGCATCTTCGCGCTTGAAAAGCCCGAAGCGGAGCGCCAGCGTGTGCGTCCGCTCAAGCTGGTGATCCTGAACCTCATGCCGAAGAAGATCGAGACCGAAACGCAACTGCTGCGTCTGATCTCCAAGAGCCCGCTGCAGGTCGAGGTCGACTTCATGAAGACCTCCACCCACGAGGCCACGCACGTGAGCGCCGACCATCTGGTGAAGTTCTACGAGACGCTCGACGCGTTCAAAGACAACTATTACGACGGTCTTGTGGTGACGGGAGCGCCCGTCGAACACCTCGATTTCGAGCAGGTCGACTACTGGGACGAGTTCAAGCAGATTCTCGACTGGGCATCCACCCACGTCTTCTCCACCATGTACCTGTGCTGGGGCGCGATGGGCGCGCTCAACTATCGGTACGGCGTGCGCAAGGAGCTGCTGCCGGAGAAGCTCTTCGGAGTGTTCCCCCAGTATCTGCAGGACGAATACTGCTTCCTCACCAACGGTTTCGACGAGATCTGCCTGCAACCGCATTCCCGCCTGGCGGGGGTCAACGAGGGTGATATCGCCCATAATCCCGAGCTGCAGGTGCTCACGTGGGGTCCGAAGTCCGGCCCGGGGCTCATCGCCACGCGTGACTTCTCCGAAGTGTTCGCGCTCGGCCATTGGGAATACGGCAAGTACACGCTCGCCGAGGAATACGAGAGGGATATGAAGAAGGGCATGACCAACGTGCCGTTCCCCGAAAACTATTTCCCGCACGACGATCCGAAGCTCGAACCGCTGTTCGCCTGGCGCGCCCACGCCAACCTGCTGTGGCGCAACTGGCTCAACTGGGTCTATCAGACCACGCCATACGATTTGAGCGAAGTACCGCAGCTGCGCGAGGAGAAGCGCCTCGGCACCGACCGTTCGATCCGGCACGAGCCCGGTTCTCCGCGTGTCGACGCATTCACGCCATTCTCGCACGATGGATATGGTGTCATTCGCGGCTGATTTCACGAAGATCGGCGAGTACTGACAAGTATTGGCGATTGTCCCACGATTGCCGCTTTTACGCGGTGTCGTGGGCTTTTTGCGCGGTTTTTGTTGCCTGCTGCGACATCGTTTCATTTTCGCCGTCATATATTATGGTGCGATATGTTAAGTAAAACGTTTTATCAAGCAGTGTTGCAAACGATGTTTATTTTGGTGTGAATGGGGGTGAAATAGGCCGAATCGACAACGGCCGTGGTTGTGTCTAATAGTCCCCGCAACGTGCGAAACGCCGGTTTTCGCTATACGGTAGTAGGGGAAAGCTCCCGGTGCGGAATGTTGTCTAGCCACGGGCTGATAATCCTTTGCAGCCATTCGGGGCTGGTATGCGAACGCGTTTATGGGCGCGTTAACATAGAACCCGAAGGATGTTCTGGTTTGGTAACCGGAACGTCACATTCGACTCAGCTGTTGGGCTAGACTAACAGCTGACACAAGAGCAGGAGGCGTGAATGATTAGTGCATTGGGAGAGGGCATCATGACCATCGCCGATGGTCCAGAGATGCCGAGCATCAATGACTTCCTTCCCGATCCGTTTGTTTTTCAAGGCACGCCGTTCGCCATCAACCGCATCATCCTCGTTCGTATTCTTGCGACCGTCATCATGCTGCTGGTTCTCGGAATTACGGCAAGCCGTGCAAAGCTCATCCCTGGCCGTTGGCAGGGCGCAGTCGAATGGCTGATCGAGTTTGTCCGCGACAACATCGTCTATCAGGTGATGGGCGAGCTGCGTGGCAAGCGTTATGTGCCGATGATCACCACCGTGTTCTGCACGTTGCTGGTCTTCAATCTGTGCGGCATCATCCCGGGCTTCAACATCGCGGCAAGCGCGTCCATCACGCTGCCTCTGGTGTTCGCCATGTGGTGCTTCTGCCAGTACTGGATTGCCGGCATCCGTGAAAAGGGCCTTGGCCACTTCCTGAGGGACGAGATCTTCCCGAAGGGCGTTCCGGCCCCGATCTATATTCTGCTGTCCCCGATTCAGCTGCTTGAGCTGCTGATTATCCGCCCGTTCTCGTTGACGATCCGACTGTTCGCCAACATGGTTTCGGGCCACCTGATCCTTGCGTTGTGCCTCTCGGCCACGCAGTTCTTCCTCGTTGATGTGGTGAACAAGCTGATGATGCCGTTCGGCATCATCACCTTCGCGGCTGGCATGTTCATGTTCCTGTTCGAGGCGCTGGTCGCCTGCCTGCAGGCTTACATCTTCGCCATCCTGACCACCGCGTACATCAATATGAGCTATCCGGAGATCGACTGACCGCCGGCTTTTTAAGTGTTGCTTCTTGTCAAGCAATAACCAGAAAGGAAACAATCATGGATATCGTTACCCTCGCTGAGGTTGCCGGCAACCTGAACGTCGTTGGCTACGGCCTCGCCGCCATCGGCCCTGGCATCGGTCTGGGCATCCTGATCGGCAAGACCATCGAAGGCACCGCTCGCCAGCCTGAGCTCGGCAGCCGTCTGCAGACCCTCATGTTCCTGGGCCTGGCATTCGTCGAGGTGCTGGCACTGCTCGGCTTCGTGCTCGCCTTCATCAAGTAAGACTTGATCCCCAAGGTAAACACCGAAGACGCAAACGAACGTGAAAGGAGGAAGACACTATGGTGACCGCAGCTAGCGAGATGGAACTGTTCCTTCCGAAAAGCTACGACATTTTCTGGTCGTTGGTCATTCTGATCATCGTCGCCGTGTTCTTCTACAAGTTCTTCCTGCCGAAGTTCCAGGCCGTGTTCGATGAGCGCGCAGCCAAGATCGAAGGCGGCATCGCCAAGGCCGAACAGGCCCAGAAGGATGCCGACGAAGCCAAGGCGAAGTACGATGCCCAGCTGAGCAACGCACGCGTCGAGGCTTCCAAGATCCGCGACGACGCTCGCGCGGAGGCATCGCACATCATCGCCGACGCACGTACCCGTGCCGAGGCTGATGCGGCGCAGATCACCGCCACCGCCCAGCGTTCCATCGAATCCCAGCAGCAGCAGGCTCTGGTGAGCCTGAAGGGTGAGGTCGGCGTGCTGGCAACGGCACTGGCCGGCAAGATCCTGGGCAGCAAGCTGGAAAGCGACGACGTGCAGTCGACGATGATCGATCAGATGATCGCCGATCTGGACAGCGACAAGAAGTGATCGAAACCTTCAAGAAAGGGAGGTGACCAATGCGAGGAGAAGCATCGCGTATCGCAGACCGCGTTTCGCGTGACTCGCTGGCCCCCAGGCTGCGCGACAGCGGCGAGGACGCATGGCGCATCGGGAACGAACTGTTCACGATCACCAACGCGCTCGACCACAACGTCCAGCTTGAACGTGCCCTCACCGACCCGTCGCGCCCAGTCGAAGACAAGGTTGCGGTAGTCAAGACCCTCATTGGAGATGAGGCCCATCCGTTGACGATGGAAATCATGTCCGATCTGGTGGCCCGCCGTTGGAGCCGCGTGTCCGACATCGCCAACGCCACCGAGGATTTCGGTGTGGATGGCATGATGTACTACGCGGACCACACGAATGCTACTCTGCAGGTCTCCATCGAGCTTGCCCAGCTGCATTCCGCACTGCTCAACCTTCCGGTCGTACGCAGCAAGCTGTATGACGCAACCGTCCCCGCCGAAGCCCGTATCAAGCTGCTGTACAGCCTGATCGGCAATGCCGACTTCAATGTGGTGACCAAGCGTCTGGCCGAGCATGCGACCTGCAATCTGCGCAACCGCCGCTATCTGCAGACCATCCAGTGGTTGATCAACAAGTTCTCCCGTCATATGGGCGAATCGATGGTCACCGTCACCACGGCAACGCCACTGAGCAAGGAGCAGGTCAAGAAGCTCGTCGCCATCTATTCGGCGAAGACCGGCCATCCGGTGCACATTAACTCGGTGGTCGATCCGACCGTCCTGGGTGGTATGCGCATCCAGGTGGGCGACGAGGTCACCGACAACACGGTGGTCGCACAGCTGCAACATCTTCAGCGCACGGTGAAGGCGACCGCCTGACGGCACGCCACACGGTGAACAAGCCTGAAACAAGACTTGACTGAATTTAAAAACAACAATAAGGAGTGATCATGGCAGAACTTACCATTGATCCCACCACGATACGCAAGGCGCTCGATGAGTTCGTCGAGTCGTACAAGCCGTCGGACACGCCGACCCAGGAAGTCGGTTATGTCGCGACCGCTGGCGACGGCATTGCGCACGTGACGGGACTGCCTGGTTGCATGGCCAATGAGCTGCTGACCTTCGAAGACGGCACGCTTGGCCTGGCGTTCAACCTTGACGCCCGCGAGATCGGCGTGGTTATCCTCGGCGATTTCACCGGTATCGAGGAAGGCCAGGAAGTGCGTCGTACCGGCGAAGTGCTCTCCGTGCCCGTCGGCGACGGCTACCTTGGCCGCGTCGTGGACCCGCTAGGCAACCCGATTGACGGTCTTGGCGAGATCAAGACCGAAGGCCGTCGTATTCTCGAGGCCCAGGCACCTGACGTTATGCATCGTCATCCGGTTGACGAGCCTCTGTCCACCGGCCTGAAGGCCATCGACGCGATGACGCCGATCGGCCGTGGCCAGCGTCAGCTCATCATCGGCGACCGTCAGACCGGTAAGACCGCTATCGCAATCGATACGATCATCAACCAGAAGCGCAACTGGGAATCCGGAGACCCGAAGAAGCAGGTCCGCTGCATCTACGTGGCCGTCGGCCAGAAGGGCTCCACCATCGCATCGGTGAAGCAGTCCCTGGAAGAGGCCGGCGCCATGGAGTACACGACCATCGTGGCCTCCCCGGCTTCCGATTCCGCAGGCTTCAAGTACATCGCACCGTACACCGGTTCCGCCATCGGACAGCACTGGATGTACAACGGCAAGCACGTGCTCATCGTCTTCGACGATCTGTCGAAGCAGGCCGAGGCTTACCGCTCGATTTCCCTGCTGCTGCGTCGTCCGCCGGGGCGTGAGGCTTACCCGGGCGATGTGTTCTACCTGCACTCCCGTCTGCTCGAACGTTGCGCCAAGGTTTCCGATGACCTCGGCGGCGGCTCGATGACCGGCCTGCCGATCGTCGAGACCAAGGCGAACGATGTGTCCGCCTACATTCCGACCAACGTGATTTCCATCACCGATGGCCAGATCTTCCTGCAGTCCGACCTGTTCAACGCGAACCAGCGTCCTGCTGTGGACGTCGGCATCTCCGTGTCCCGAGTCGGTGGCGCTGCCCAGACGAAGGCCTTGAAGAAGGTCTCCGGCACGCTGAAGATCTCGCTGGCGCAGTACCGTTCGCTGGAATCCTTCGCCATGTTCGCTTCCGATCTGGATGCGGCTTCGAAGGCTCAGCTGAACCGTGGTGCCCACCTGACCGAGCTCCTGAAGCAGCCGCAGTTCTCCCCGTATTCGATGGAACAGGAAGTCGTGTCCGTGTGGGCCGGCACCCATGGCAAGATGGATGACCTGCCAATCAGCGACGTGTTGCCGTTCGAAAAGGGCATGCTGGATTATCTGGATCACAACACCGATATCCTCAAGACCATTCGCGAGACCGAAGACTTCACCGCCGACACCGAGGCTGCCCTCGACAAGGCCGTGGAAGCGTTCCGTGAGACCTTCGTGACCAGCGCGGGCAAGCCGCTGGTCGAGAAGAAGCCTGACGAGAAGCACACCACTCCGGTCGAGCAGGAAAAGATCGTCGCAGGAGAGAAGTGATTCATGGGCTCGCAACTCGCATTGAAATCTAGGATCGCCTCCACCGCGTCGCTGGAGAAAATCTTCAACGCGCAGGAGATGATCGCGTCTTCGCACATCGCCAAGGCACGTGACGTGGCCTTGAACGCGAAGCCGTATACCGATGCGATTTTCGACGCCGTGCAAGCGCTGGTGGCCCATACCCATATCGACCATCCGATCGTGAAAAAGAACGAGGACAACCCTCGCGTGGCTGTCCTCGCTCTCACCTCGGATCGTGGTATGGCAGGTCCGTACACCTCCTCGATCATCCGCGAAACGGAATCGCTGTTGGCCCGACTCGACGAGAAGGGCAAGCAGCCGGAACTGTATGTGTATGGTCGTCGCGGTGTGACGTATTACAAGTACCGCAACCGTCCGGTTGCCGGCACTTGGGAAGGCGATACCGACCAGCCCGGCGTGGAAGTCGCAGAGTCCATCTCGAAGGCACTGTTGGACGCTTATATGAAGCCGGCGGACCAAGGTGGAGTCTCCGAACTCTACATTGTGTTCACCGAGTTCGTGAATATGGTGGTTCAGAAGGTGCGTGTGCTGCGCATGCTACCCGTTGAGCTCGTGCTTCCGGAACAGCCGGAATCCGGTCCTGTGCCGGAATCCGATGCCGATGCCGCGACTCCTCTGTATGCGTTCGAGCCAAGCGTTGACGAAGTACTCGATGCGATTCTGCCGAAGTACATCCAGTCCCGTATCCATGAATGCCTGCTCACCGCAGCGGCATCCGAGACTGCAAGCCGACAGAACGCCATGCACACGGCTACAGACAACGCTCGCAGCCTGATCGATGAACTGACTCGCAAGCTCAACGCTTCGCGACAGGCATCGATTACCCAGGAACTTACCGAAATCATCGGCAGCGCTGATGCGCTGAACAAGAAGGAAGAGTAGGAACGCATATGGCTGACAATCAGACCACAGCGGCTCCCGAGACGGCTGCAGAGCCGACCGCTGGACGCGTTACGCGTATCCAGGGATCGGTTATCGACGTCGAATTCCCGGTGGGCCACCTGCCCGACATTTACAATGCACTTACCGTTGAACTGGCCAACACCGGTGTCCACGAAGAGGGCGAGACCACCAAGAAGATCACCCTTGAGGTTGAACAGCATCTTGGCGATTCCACCGTGCGTACCGTCGCTCTGAAGCCGACCGATGGCCTCGTGCGTGGCGCCACCGTGTATGACACCGGCGGCCCGATCTCCGTGCCGGTTGGCGATGTCACCAAGGGCCACGTATTCGACGTGTCCGGCAACATCCTCAACAAGAAGGCCGACGAGACCGTTAAGGTTACCGAACGTTGGCCTATCCACCGTAACCCGCCGGCATTCGACCAGCTGGAGTCCAAGACCCAGATGTTCGAAACCGGTATCAAGGTCATCGATTTGCTGACCCCGTATGTGCAGGGTGGCAAGATTGGTCTGTTCGGTGGCGCAGGCGTCGGCAAGACCGTGCTGATTCAGGAAATGATTCAGCGTGTGGCTCAGAACCACGGCGGTGTGTCCGTGTTCGCAGGCGTCGGCGAACGTACCCGTGAGGGTAACGATCTGATCGGCGAAATGGACGAAGCTGGCGTACTTGAGAAGACCGCACTGGTCTTCGGCCAGATGGATGAGCAGCCGGGTACCCGTCTGCGCGTGCCGCTGACCGCACTGACCATGGCAGAGTACTTCCGTGACGTGCAGAATCAGGACGTGCTGCTGTTCATCGATAACATCTTCCGTTTCACCCAGGCTGGTTCTGAGGTATCCACCCTGCTCGGCCGTATGCCGTCCGCAGTGGGCTACCAGCCGAACCTGGCCGATGAGATGGGCGCGCTGCAGGAGCGAATCACTTCGACCCGTGGACACTCCATCACCTCGCTGCAGGCCATCTACGTGCCGGCCGATGATTACACCGACCCGGCTCCTGCAACGACCTTCGCCCACCTGGATGCAACCACCGAGCTGTCTCGTGACATCGCTTCGAAGGGTATCTACCCGGCAGTCGACCCGCTGAGCTCCACTTCGCGAATCCTTGATCCGCGTTACGTGGGTCAGGCGCACTACGACTGTGCAAACCGCGTCAAGGCGATTCTGCAGCGTAACAAGGAGCTGCAGGACATCATCGCCCTGATCGGTATCGATGAGCTCGGCGAAGAAGATAAGACCACTGTGAACCGCGCCCGTAAGATCGAGCAGTTCCTTGGTCAGAACTTCTACGTCGCCGAGAAGTTCACCGGCCGTCCGGGCTCCTACGTTCCGGCGGACGAGACCATCGAAGCATTCACCCGCATCTGCGACGGCGTGTATGACGACGTTCCGGAGCAGGCATTCTCCGGTATCGGCGGCATCGACGACCTCGAGAAGAAGTGGCACGACATGCAGAAGGAATACGGTGCGTGATGGCCGGATCGACTATGCAGGTGAACATCGTCGCCGCTGACCACCCTGTGTGGCACGGCACGGCGAAGTCCGTTACCATTCCCGCCTCCGAAGGCGGAATGGGCATCCTGCCCGACCACGAGCCTGTGCTGACCGTGATCAAGGAAGGAACCATCGTTGTGGTGGATCCTGAAGGCAATCGCCTCTCCTTCGAGGTGACTGACGGCTTCATCTCCTTCGATTCGAACAAGCTCACCGTCGCGGTCGAGCGTGGAACCAACGTGAAGCGCGCCGAATAAGCCGTTTCCGCTTGACGTAAGGTGGCCCGGTAATCGCAATATGTTTTTGTATTGCGATTACCGGGCCGCTTTTGTCTTTTACGTGGCTTTCCGCCGCCGCGAATACGTATGCCGTACGTACGGCGACGCGCATGGTAGGGTAGTGCCTCGTGCGAATTATTGTTGCTGACTGCTCTGCCGAATATTCCGGACGATTGAACGCCTCCCTGCCGCTCGCCAAGCGCGTGCTGCTCATCAAGGCGGACAACAGCCTGCTGATCTTCTCCGAACTCGGCTCATACAAGCCGCTCAACTGGATGTCCGCGCCATGCAGCATCAGGGACATCACCCCCGACCACGCCGATGACGACGTTGATACTGAAGTGCCGCAAAAGGTGATCCGCGCGTCGGCCGACAAATCGAACGACGTGCTGGAAGTGACGTTGCAGCACATCTATTCGGACGAATCGTACGACCTCGGCGAGGATCCGGGCCTCATCAAGGACGGCGTCGAAGACCATCTGCAGAAGTACCTGGCCGAACAGATCGAACGCATCGGCAAAGGCGCGAAGCTCGTGCGCCGCGAATACCCGACAGCCATCGGACCGGTCGACATCATGGCGATTGACGGCAACGGCGAGCACGTGGCCATCGAAATCAAGCGCAACGGCGGCATCGACGGCGTCGAACAGCTCACCCGCTACTGCGATCTGCTCAACCGCGACCCGCTGCTGGCCCCCGTGCACGGCATCTTCGCCGCGCAGACCATCACCCCGCAGGCCCGCGTGCTCGCGCAGGACCGCGGTTTCAAATGCCTGCTTTTGGATTACGAGGAGATGAAGGGCACTGAGGACGATTCTTTACGGTTGTTCTGATTCTTTCGGTTCCAACTCTGGAAATCGCGGCAACGGAGCGTTATCTTCGTTGTTCCTCGGTCGACGTACCTTCGTACGCCTTCCCTCGGTACGCCTCGATACCGCACGCGTTGCCGCGATTTCCCCTAGGACTTGCATGCATATGAAAATAGCCTCCCGAGGGGGAGGCTATTTTGTTTTTGGAGGAACCTATCAGTCGGTTCGGCGGATCAGTAGGCGGCGAGAATGTCGACCACGAAGACCAGCGTGGAATTCGCCGGAATCTTCTCCTGATCCTTGTTTCCGTAGCCGAGGCTCGGCGGCACCACCAGCAGCACCTGGGAACCGACCGTGTGGCCTGCCAGACCCTGCTTCCAGCCCTTGATCACGCTGTCAAGCGAGAAGGCGGAGGACTGTCCGCGGTCCCACGAGGAATCGAACTGCGTGCCGTCCAGCAGCCAGCCGGTGTAGTGCGCCATCACGGACTGCGTATCCTTGACCACAGCGCCCTTGCCCTTGATGAGGTCCTGGGAAACCAGGGAATCGGAACCCTTATAGCCGTTCATGTCGATCGACGGCTTGCCGTCCTTGGCGAGCGTTACCTTCGGCAGGTCGGCCGGAACGCCCGCGACCTTCTCGCCGGTGGCCTTCTTCAGGTCCTTCGACTTGGACACCAGCGTGAGTACCATCAGGTACGAGGTGCCGGAGGAATTCGAGTCGTTCACGCCGAACGCCACGGTGGAATTGAGCTTGAGGCTCTTGAAGATCTTGTAGTAGTTCTCGGTCATCTGGCTGGTATCCGAGGTGACTACGGTGGAGCAGTTGGGGGTGTTCTTCTCCCACGTGCTGGCCAGTTCGGAACCATCCTTGACGCTGATGGCGATGCCCTGCGAGCAGACGCGGTCGCCGTCCTCGATCTGGGCTCCGTCGCCCTTCTGCAGCACCACGTAGCTGTTGTCCTCAACCGTCATCGGCGTCTTGAACGAGACGGTCGGCTTCTTGCCGAGCTCGCCCTTGGCGGTCACGCCGGCGATCTGGTGCATGCCGATTTTTTCGGAAGATGAGGAGGAATCCGAGTTCGACTTGTCGGATTTCGCGCTGGAATTACCGCCGCACGCAGTGACGCCCAGGCACATGACCGTTGCGCAGACTGCCGTGACGGCCTTGGAAAGAAGTGATTTACGCATAGGGCCAACCATAGCGGCAAAGCATGATTTTCATGTTTTTTTCAGGCTTGTGCAAACGGACACTGTAGAATGGAAAAGCTATGACTGTATTGCAGGAAGAACAAGAGAAGCCGCAGATCGAGACGGGCCCTACCCGGCATGCGAAGATCATGCGTGGCATCGTCACGCCTATTTTCGGCTTGCTTGCCATCGCATGCGTCGTGTTTGGCGTGTTGAATTCAACCGTCTGGAAACCGGACAATGAGATCACCGCCGCCGCTCCGGTGAACGGTTCGGAATACGTGGTCACCGATCCGAACGTGCTGCAGCTGGTAGACAGCCGCGTCAATATTTCGGCCAAATCCCGTGACAAGAAATCCAATGTGTGCATCGCCATAGGTTCCGCGCGCGATGTTGCCGGATGGATTGCGGGAAGCAAGTACATGCGCGTCTCCGGTCTGTCCGATTGGACGACGCTTTCCACCATGAAGGTCTCCGCGCAGGGAACCGCGGACAATTCCCAGAACCAGGTGGCTTTCAAGGACTCCGACATGTGGCGCACCATCAAGTGCAATGACGGTGCCGTTGATATGCAGGTCAAAGGATCGAACAGCAATAACGCCGAGGATGTTGTGGCGTTGATTGATTTCGGCAACCGCAAGGGAGATACGGTCACTCTGAATTGGGACCGTCGTAACCTGCCGAATTTCGCCATGCCGTTGTATCTTGCCGGCGGACTGCTGGCGATTCTCGCCGTGCTTTCCGCTTCCGTATTCGCCATGCCGCCGCATAAGCGCCGCAACAAGCGCGCTTTCGCCATGGTCGAAGGCGTTGGCGTCAACGAAGGCGATGAGAACGAGGTTTCGGCTTGGGTGAAGAACGCCGAAACCGCCGCCAGCAACAGGGCACGGAGCAGGTCGCGTCACGGCAGGCGTCGCCATGCGGAACATCGCACCGGCGGTCGTACGTCGTCGTTCGAGGAAACGCAACAGCCCGTCATCGTCGATCCTGTGGCACGTAACCTGGTCGCCGACCAGCAGAACACGATTGCGGAAAGCCAGCCGACTGTGTCCGAATCGACCGTATTTGAATCGACGGCGGGCGAATCGTCTGTTGACGACGAGGCGACTTCCGTGATCTCGCAGGATGAGCTTGCCGCGTATTTCGCTCGTCTTGCCCAAGAGGAGGTTCAGACGGAAACGCAGGAAGACGGCCAAGAGGAGGACCAGTGATGAGGAAGCGTAGTCAGGCGATTATCGCGGCCATGCTCGCGCTGGGAATGGCCGTCGGCATGTGCGGTTGCGAAGGCCAGCTGCCGACCCCGAAAGCCACCACCCGGCAGGATGCGCCGAACTTGAGCGCCAAGCAGGAGCAAAAGGTCCGCACGAGGATTCTCAAAACGCTCGACCAGTGCAATCAGAACCGTGACACTGATACGTTGCCGACGATTCTCGAAGGTCCGGAACTGGACATCCGCACCAGCGAGCTGAACGTAGCGAAAGCCACGGGCAATCTTGACCGTAAGACCACCATCCCCACGGATCTGGCCCAGGCCGTGATCTCCACGGATGCCGGCTGGCCACGGTCCGTGTTCTCCATCACGTCCACAACCAAGGACCAGCAGTCCAAGCGTCTGCTGGTGTTCAGGCAGGATTCCGCACGCCAGAACTACAAGCTGTGGGGTGTGGCGCGACTGTTCTCCGGCGTGAAGATGCCGAGTTTCGAAATCTCCAAAACCGGCAGCGCGCAGGGAACGCCTACGGACACCGGTCTGGTCATGACGCCGAAAGCGGCGGTGGACGCGTATGCGGACCTGCTGCAGAACGGGGCGAACAGCAAGTACGCCAGCAAATTCGCGGATGATGATCTGCGATCGAAGCTTGCCGATCTGACTGCCCAGGTGCAGAAGGCCATGGAGCTTAACGAAGGCACGCAGCAGCAGACCTTCGAACCGGTCAATGGAGCCATCAGCGTCATGCGTTCCGCGGACGGCGGCGATCTGGTGGTGGCGCAGATCAACTCCGAATGGACGCGTTCCGCCGGCGCTGGCCGTGAATCGCAGCCGGCCTCTGACGCGGAAAAGGCGTTGTTCGGCAATGACAAGGCCACCAGCACCATGAAGACGAGCTATGTGAACGTCATCGCGCTGTATGTTCCGCCGGCGAATTCCGGGCAGAAAATCACCGCGGTCGGTTCCGAACGCCAGCCGGTGAAGGTCGAAGCACTGTAAAACGACGGGTCCTTGGACGCGCATCGTCGGCGGTTTTCCGCCTATCGCGCATCCGTGGGAATGAAAACCGGGAAATCGTTGTTGGCACCTATAGTTGGTGCCAGCAACGATTTCGTGTTTTTGGAGGCAAGTATGGCAGAGCAGCAAGCGTTCCATCCGGGTGTTTCATTGGCGGGAGCCGTTGATCTGGAAGCGCTCAAGCATCAGGTGAAGGCCGAGCCGGGGCAGGCGGGCGGCGCTCCGGCGGCTGGCGGATATGTCATCGACACCACGGAGAACACGTTCCAGGCCATGGTGCAGACCTCCGCCACGTTCCCGATTCTGTTGTTCCTGTGGGTGCCGACCGACGACCGTCTGTTCGCCATGGCACGCGCATTGGGTGACGCGGTGAACAAGCTCAACGGCCAGATCCAGCTGTCCCGCATCGACATCGCATCCAATCCCTCCATCGCACAGGCGTTCCAGATTCAGGGCGCGCCGGCGCTGTTCGCGTTGATCGGCGGCCGTCCGATGCCGATTCTGCAGGGCCTTCCGTCCGACGAGGAACTGCAGCAGATCACAGACGTGGTCGTGCCGAAGCTTATCGCCGCCGCACAGCAGGCCGGCGTGACCGGCACCGCTCCGTATTCGGGCGATCCGGATTCCGACGCGGCCAATTCCGCATCCGCCGGCAGTGTGCAGGATCAGGTGCCGCCGGAACATCAGGAAGCGTACATGCTGGCACAGCAGGGCGATTACGCCGGTGCCGCCGCCGCGTACGAGAAGGTTTTGGAAGCCGATCCGAACGATACGCGCGCCGCCCGCGAACGTGCGAAGGCGCTGCTGCTGGCCCGTTCCGCCAATGCGGACGTGCGCGTGGTGCGTACCGCTGCCGCCGACAAGCCGGACGATGTGGACGCGCAGCTTGCCGTCGCCGACATCGACATGATCGGCGGGCAGATCCAGGACGCGTTCGACCGTCTGCTTGATTTCGTGGCGGCGGGCCACAAGGCCGACATCGAGCCGGTGCGCCAGCGTCTGCTCGAATACTTCACGATCCCCGAGCCGACCGACGAGCGTCTGAAGCGCGCACGTCGTCGCCTCGCCACCCTCATGTACTGAGCGTGCAGCGCGTGCTGGTTGCGCCGAGCACTCTGATGCATTGAGCGCGCGTACTGACTTTCCCAACGATTGCAAGGTCTGCGTCACGTTTTTCGCCGAATCGTGTCGCAAACGGGCGCAGACCGTGTACAGTAGTGCGTTGCATGGGTTTGTAGCTCAGCGGATAGAGCGTCTGTCTCCGGAACAGAAGGTCGTGGGTTCGATCCCCATCAAGCCCACCGGGCAAGGCTCCAGTCGAACGGCTGGAGCCTTTTTGTTGCTCGTTTGTTGTATTTTTCCGCGGTTTTCCTTGCGATTCCGCCGTTTTCGTGCCTGCTGCGCCGTGTGGTGCCAACTCCGGCCATATCGTTCTGTGAACGGTTTTTCCCGCTTCCACCCATCGGAAAAGTATGATTTCAGGTGCGACGCAAATAGCGCATGTACGGGCATATTGGCACATACTTGGCGCGCGTTTACATACCTTGCGGCAACATACCTTACGACAAAGGAGAACAGTATGAGCGAAAAGCTGGAAGCAGTGGCCACCTCCGAAGCCCCGGCAGCACTCGGCGCCTACAGCCAGGCCGTGAAGGCCAACGGATTCGTGTTCGTCTCCGGCCAGCTGGGCATCGACCCGGCCACCGGCGAACTGGCCGGCGAGAGTGCGGGCGAGCAGGCCGCGCAGGCGCTGGAGAACATCAAGCACATCCTCGACACCGCCGGCTCCGGCATCGAGAATGTGGTCCGCGCCACCATCTACATGAAGAACGTCGAGGACTTCCACGAGGTCGACGACGTGTACGCGCAGACCTTCATCGGCTCCGTCAAGCCGGCCCGCGTGGCTTTTGGCGGCAACGACATTCCGAAGGGCGCGCTCGTCGAGATCGACGCCATCGCCGCGCTCTGAGCATTTCGCACGTTTCGTAGGTATCGCAAGCATTGCGATTACTGCGATTGCCTACCGCTACCTGCGATCAAACGGCCCGCACGCTTTTCCAGCATGCGGGCTGACGCTTTTTTACGGACTTCCGCGGGCTTCTGCACACTTCCGCGAACTATGGACGACCATCGCACGTTGCCGTGAGTCTGACGTATAGTATTTGCGATTGTTCGGCCAGCCAAACTATGTGCCGTACCCAACCAAACGTAAGAGGAGCCGGAAGCAAGCATGGCGCAATCGCAAGAAAAGCCCGACGTCGAACAGGGCGGCCTGGAACGCAAGATGGAAACGCGCCACCTGACCATGATCTCGCTCGGCGGCGTGATCGGCACAGGCCTGTTTTTAAGCTCCGGCTACACCATCCATCAGGCGGGCCCGATCGGCGCGATCATCGCGTACGCCATCGGTTCGCTGCTCGTCTACTTCATCATGCTGAGCCTCGGCGAGCTGTCTGTGGCCATGCCGTACGCCGGCAGCTTCCACCTGTACGCGAAGCGCTTCATCGGCCCCGGCACCGCGTTCACCATCGCCGTGCTCTACTGGTTGAATTGGGCGGTGGCGCTCGCCTCCGAATTCACCGCCGCGGGCCTGCTGATGCAACGCTGGTTCCCGCATTCGCCCGCATGGATCTGGTCGGCCGCGTTCATCGTGGTCGTGTTCCTGCTCAACATCCTGTCGGTGCGCCTGTACGGCGAATCGGAATTCTGGTTCGCGTCCATCAAAGTGTTCGCCATCATCGCGTTCATCATCATCGGCCTGCTCGCCATGTTCGGCGCGATTCCAATTGCCGGCTATAGCCATGCGCCGATGTTCGAGAACTTCTACAGCGACGGCTGGCTGCCCAACGGCGTGCTGCCGATCTTCTCCACGCTGCTGACGGTCGTGTTCGCCTTCTCCGGCACCGAAGTGGTCGGCGTCGCCGCCGGCGAGACGAAGGACCCGTCCAAGGCGATTCCGAAGGCCGTGCACACCACCGTGCTGCGTCTGGCGATCTTCTTCATCGGCTCGATCGCCGTCATGGCGGCGCTGATTCCGTGGCGCAAGTCGGGCGTCGACACCAGCCCGTTCGTGCTCGTGTTCCAGTCGATCGGCATGCCGTTCGCCGGCGACATCATGAATTTCGTGGTGCTGACGGCCGTGCTGTCCGCCGCGAATTCCGGCCTGTACGTGTGCTCGCGCATGGTGTGGTCGCTCGCGCAGGAGGGTATGATTCCGCGCAAGCTCGCCAAAACGAACTTCCACGGCGTGCCCGTTTTCGCGGTGATGTTCAGCATGGCCGGCTCGCTGCTGGCGCTGCTGTCCTCCGTGGTGGCCGCTTCGACCGTCTACCTCGCGCTGGTCGCGGTTTCCGGCCTGGCCACACTGGTGGTGTGGGCGTCGGTTTCCGTCTGCCACTTGCGATTCCGCCACCAATGGCTCGCGCAGGGACATACGGTTGGCGAGCTCAAGTACCGCGCGCCTGGCTACCCGTTCGTGCCGATCGCCGCGATCGTGATGTGCGTCGGCGCGCTGGTTCTGGTGATTTGCGATCCGTCGCAGCGCTCCACGCTGCTGTACATGATTCCGTTCGTGGCGCTGTGCTACACGGGCTACTACGCGTCCGTGGCGTGGCGTGCGAAACGGCATGGCGGGCAGGACGATGCTCAGAACGCCTTGCAAAGCGTTCCGCAGGACGTATCGCAACCCCATCGTGAGGATGGACAGGAAGACTGATTCTGTCAGCGTGCCCGGTATTCTTGGAAGAATGAGTCCAGAAGCCCTTAGTGAACTGATTTTCAACATTGCCAACACCCTTGTCTCCGAAGGCAAGGCAGGCACCCTGACCTCCGACCTGATTCCACCGCAAGCCAAATTCGCCGTGATGCGCCCGAAGGACCGCGCGCACGGCGATTGGGCCTCCAACGCGGCCATGCAGCTGGCCAAGAAGGCCGGCATGAAGCCGCGCGATCTCGCCGAGCTGTTCGCCGCCGAACTGACCAATGCCGACGGCATCAAGTCCGTGGAAGTGGCCGGCCCCGGCTTCATCAACATCACGCTCGACTCCGCATCCGCGGCCGCAGTGGTGGACACCGTGCTCGAAGCCGGCAGCGACTACGGCAAGAACGACCACCTGTCCGGCAAGACCCTGAACCTCGAATTCGTATCCGCCAACCCGACCGGCCCGATCCACATCGGCGGCACCCGCTGGGCGGCCGTCGGCGATTCCATGGCCCGCGTGCTTGAGGCCAACGGCGCCAAGGTGGTGCGCGAATACTACTTCAACGACCACGGCGAGCAGATCAACCGCTTCGCCAAGTCGCTCGTCGCCGCGGCCCACGGCGAGGAAACCCCGATCGACGGCTACAAGGGCGCCTACATCGACGAAATCGCCAAGCGTGTCATCGACGAAGCCAACGCGGACGGCGTGGACGTGCTGAGCCTGCCGCGCGTCGACGGCGGCGCCGACCAGGACGGCAACTCGCTCGGCGAAGGCGATTCCGAACAGCGCGAGGAGTTCCGCAAGCGCGCCGTGCCGATGATGTTCGACGAAATCCAGCGTTCCATGAAGAACTTCCGCGTCAATTTCGACGTGTGGTTCCACGAGAACAGCCTGTATTCCGACGGCGAAGTGGACCAGGCCATCGCCGATCTGCGCGCCCGCGGCGACATTTACGAAAAGGACGGCGCCACCTGGTTCGAATCCACCAAGCACGGTGACGACAAGGACCGCGTGATCATCAAGTCTGACGGCAACTACGCGTATTTCGCCGCCGACATTGCCTACTACCGCAACAAGCGCCACCGCGACGTGAACCCGGCCGACATCGCCATCTACATGCTCGGCGCCGACCACCACGGCTACATCGGCCGCATGATGGCCATGTGCGCAGCCTTCGGCGACAAGCCGGGCGAGAACATGCAGATCCTGATCGGCCAGCTCGTCAACGTCATGAAGGACGGCAAGGCCGTGCGCATGTCCAAACGCGCCGGCAACGTCGTCACCATCGACGATCTGACCGACGCCATCGGCGTGGACGCGTCCCGCTACTCGCTGGCACGCACCGACTACAACTCCCCGGTGGACATCGACCTGAACCTGCTGGCCTCGCATTCCAACGAAAACCCGGTGTACTACGTGCAGTACGCGCACGCCCGCTCCTGCAACGTGGACCGCAACGCGGCCGCCGACGGCATCACCTACGAAGGCGCCGACGTGAGCCTGCTCGACACCACCGCCGACGGTGAAGTGCTCGCCGCGCTCGCCCAGTGGCCGGCCCTGCTGCGCGAAGCCGGCGACCTGCGCGCGCCGCACCGCGTGGCCCACTATCTGGAAGATCTCGCCGCCACGTACCACAAGTGGTACAACGTGGAGCGCGTCGTGCCGATGGAGCTTACCGATCCGGAAGCCCGCGGAGAGGAAGCCGAAGCCATCCGCATCGCCAAGGCTCCGGAACCGGCCCGCGCCGCCGCGCGACTCAAGCTCAACGACGCCGTGCAGACGGTCATCGCCGAAGGCCTCGACCTGCTCGGCGTCGCCGCTCCGGACAAGATGTGAAGCGAATCCACGAAAAAGGGAGATACGCAAACCATGCCTGTGAGTCCAATCTGGCCGGCCGGATCGGCCGTGAACGCCGAAGGTGAGATCACCTTCCACGGCCGCACCGCCGAAAGCCTGCTCGACGAATTCGGCTCGCCGCTTTACGTCATCGACACCGATGAGGTGCGTGACCGCGCCACGAAATTCGTGCATTCGGCCGCCAACGCGTTCAACAACACCGTCACCCACGTCAGCTTCGCCGGCAAAGCGCTGCTGAGCAAGGAGATCTGCCGAATCGTCACCGAATCCGGCATGCTCATCGACACCTGCTCCATGGGCGAGATGCGCATCGCGCTCGCCGCGGGCGTTCCCGGCCGCCGGCTCGTGCTGCACGGCAACAACAAGTCCGACGCGGAAATCGAACTCGCCATCGAACAGGGCTTCAACAAGATCGTCGTGGACGAGCCGGGCGAGCCGGAGCGTATCGCCACCATCGCCAAGCGTCTCGGCAAGCGCGCACGCGTCATGCTGCGCGTCACGTCCGGCATCCACGCCGGCGGCCACGAATTCGTGTCCACCGCGCACGAGGACCAGAAATTCGGCGTGGCCCTGCTGCCCGCCGGAGCCGACGCGGGCAAGCTTGCTGTGCTCGACGACCTGACCGACGTGACGCCGGCAGGGTCGAACGCACGATTGGGAGAGAACGCGTCTTCCGCCGACGGCTCCGACCACTCCGCCCACGCGGAACGCAAGCTCCAGTACGACGTCAAATACCCGTACGACCTGAGCCACGAGAAGGTCTCCGAAGGCGACCGCAAGCTCGCCGAAGCCATGACCATGGTGGCCGACGGGCCGGCGCTCGCCGTGCTCAAGGACATCTACCGCCGTCAGGACGTGCTCGAACTGGTCGGCGTGCACTCGCACATCGGCTCCAACATCCATGACGCGGACGCCTTCATTCAGGCGGCCAAGCGCATGATGCTGCTGCGCAAGACCTTCTACGCCACCGATGCGTACACCCTGCCGGAGGTCGATCTGGGCGGCGGCTATTCCGTGGCCTACACCGACGGCGAGGATTCCATGGACATCGACGTGGAGCTCGGCAGGCTCGCCGACGCGGTCAGCACCGTGAACCGCGCGCTCGGCATGCCGGCCCCGGTCATCTCCTTCGAGCCAGGCCGCTGGACGGTGGCCCCCACCGGCGTCACACTGTACCGCGTGGGCACCGTCAAGCCGGTGCAGCTGAACGGTGAAGCCAAAGACAAGGGCGGCAATCCGGTGACGGAACGCGTGTACGTGTCCGTGGACGGCGGCATGTCCGACAACATCCGCCCGGCGCTGTACGGCTCCGACTACACCGCGAGAATCGCGAATCGCAAGGGATCCGACGAGACCAAGCTGTGCCGCGTGGTCGGCATGCACTGCGAATCGGGCGACATCGTCGTCAACGAGGTGCGTCTGCCGGCCGACATCAGGCGCGGGGACATTCTCGCCGTGCCCGTCACCGGCGCGTACGGCCGCACGATGGCCAGCAACTACAACCAGGCGCTGATTCCCGCCGTGGTCGGCGTCGGCGAGGCCGGCGCACACGTCATGATCCGCCGGCAGACGATCGACGATCTGCTGAGCTGGGACGTCAGCGAATAGTCCACGATTGCGTCTCACGGTATGGACGGTTTTCGGGCTTCCTTGCGGGGAAAGCTTCGGAAACCGTCCATTTTCTTGATATTCCGCGGCCTTACGTCATATTGAGACCGTACAATAAGCAAGGTCACACCAATACTTCACATTCAAGGGAGGATGCCTTGGCACAGGAAGATGTTGCGCCGATTCGCGTTGGATTGCTGGGCGCAGGTACCGTCGGTTCCCAGACTGCACGCCTGCTGGTCGAGCAGAAGGACGAGCTTGCCGCACGTATCGGCCGCCCGATCGAACTGACCGGCGTCGCCTGCCTTGACCCGGCGGAAACCGATCCGTTCCCGTGGATCGACAAGGCCATCGTGACCACCGACACCATGAGCGTGGCCACCAATTCCGATATCGTCATCGAGCTGATCGGCGGCACCGGCGTGGCACGCAAGTTCGTGCTTGCCGCCATCGAATCCGGCGCCTCCGTGGTCACCGCCAACAAGGCGCTGCTGGCCAAGTACGGTCCGGAGATCTACGCGGCCGCCGAAGCCAAGGGCGTCGACATCTACTTCGAAGCCTCCGTGGGCGGCGCCATCCCGTTCCTCAAGCCGCTGCGCGAATCCCTCGTCGGAGACAAGGTGACGAGCATGCTCGGCATCGTCAACGGCACCACCAACTACATCCTCGACGAGATGACCACCAAGGGTCTCGATTTCGATGACGTGCTCAAGGACGCACAGGCCAAGGGTTACGCCGAAGCCGATCCGACCGGCGACATCGAGGGTTACGACGCGGCCAACAAGGCCGCCATCATGGCCACCCTCGGCTTCCATACCTCCGTCACCATCGACGACGTCTCCGTCGAAGGCATCACCAAGATCACCGCCGACGACATCGCCGCCGCCACCGCGGAAAACAAGGTGATCAAGCTGCTCGCCGTCGTGGAGAACACCGATGCCGGCGTGTCCGCGCGCGTCTACCCGGCACTGATCTCCAATACCCATCCGCTGGCCTCCGTGCACGGCTCCTTCAACGCCGTGTTCGTCAAGGCCGAAGCCGCGGACGACCTCATGTTCTACGGCCGCGGCGCCGGCGGCGCTCCGACCGCTTCCGCGGTCGTCGGCGACGTGGTCACCGAAGCCCGCCATATCGCACAGGGCTGCACCGGTCCGTCCATCCCGCTGTACAAGGATCTGAAGAAGGCTCCGATCGAGGCGTCCAAGGCCGAGTTCGCGGTCCGCTTCGTGATTCACGACAATCCGGGCGTGCTCGCCGCGATCGCAGCCAAGTTCGCCGACCATGGCGTGTCCATCAACGGCGTGAACCAGGATCTGAAGCCGACGCTGAAGGATCCGGGCTATGACGGCGAGCTGCAGCAGCTGCGTCTGGTCACCCACATGACCGATGAGCTCACTCTGCGCGAAACCGTCAAGGACGTGTGCGAGCTGGATTGCGTGTGCGGAGAGCCTTCGATCCTGCGTGTGCTGAACTGATATCGGATGCGATTCGGGCCCATGATGCGATTGGCATGCAAGCCATGCCAAGCCGCCATCATGGGCTCGAATACGATGCACGGGTGCGGTTCCCCCTGAAATTTGACTCTGGCACTGCCACGGTATACGGTGCTTGATTTGTAATGAAGATGTGACGAAGGACGACGAGAGATGACTCCAGTTACCCGCAAGGTGCGTGTGAAGGTTCCGGCCACCAGCGCCAATCTTGGCTCCGGCTTCGATACGGTCGGTTTGGCTTTGGATTACCATGACGAGCTTGAATTCACGCTGAGCGCCGACCCGGTGAACACCGCGGCGCAGGTGATGATCGAAGGCGAGGGCGAAGACACCCTGCCACGTGACGAGACGCACCTGGTGGTCTCCACGTTCCGCCGCGCATGCCAGACCTTCGGCCTGGGACGCGTCGGATTCATTCTGCAGGCGCACAACAACATCCCGCAGGCGCGAGGCATGGGCTCCTCCGCCGAGGCTATCGTCGCCGGCATCGCCGCCGCGGCCGCCTTCGCACAGGACGACGACCTCAACCGCGACGCCGTGTTCGAGCTGGCCGCCGCCATCGAAGGCCATCCGGACAACGTGGCCCCGGCCGTGTACGGCGGCCTGACCATGTCCTGGGACATGGAGACCGCGGAAGGCGTCGGTTCCGTGCCGATTCCAGGCGGCGAGCCGATGCACAACGGCTTCCACACCATCAACTACCGCGTGGCGGACGATCTGACCGCGGCCGTGTTCGTGCCGGACTACGAGCTGTCCACCGAAAAGGCCCGTCAGGCGTTGCCGACTGAGATTCCGTTCAAGGACGCCGTGCACAACGTCTCCCGTGTGAGCCTGCTGCCGGCCGCCATGAACCCCGCGATGCTGGCCTCCGGCTCGCGTCAGAACGCCAACGCACTGCTGTTCGCGGCCACGCAGGACCGCCTGCATCAGCCGTACCGCGCCTCGCTGATGGAGCCGTCTTGGGCGCTGATCGAGAAGATGCGCTCCCACGGCTTCGCCTCCACCGTGTCCGGCGCTGGCCCATGCGTGCTTGTGCTGCACCATGGCGACGCCCACGAGGAACTCGAACGGATCGCCGCCGAAGAGCTGGCATCCGGCCATTGGCGTGTGCTGCATCTCGCGGTCGACACCAAGGGTGTGCAGGTGGAACGCGCATGAGCATCCCGTTGATTCTCGCCTCCCAGTCCCGTCCACGCCGTGACGTGCTGTTCTCCGCCGGCATCTGCCCGACCATCCGTGTCTCGCACGTCGACGAACCTGCCGCGCTTGAACGCGAGGCGGCCGCGCTTGGCGTCACCGTGAACGACCTGAGCGTCGAACAGCGTGTGATGATTCTCGCCACGGCGAAGGCCGAGGCCGTGCACCAGGCGTATCGCAACATCGCCGATACCGCGGCGCACGCGCGCGGCGAACGGGTTGTTGGATTCCCCCTGAAGGCGACCGGCCAGACGTCTGGCTCCGGTGAACGCGTCACCTTGCGGGCGGACGAGGTCCAATCCGCCGACAGTGTGAAGACCCGCGATTTCTCCGGCATCACCATCCCCACTGTCGCCGAACCGATCACCGATTCCGTGGACGGTGGCCCGGGCCTGACCCGCGCGAAGGTCGGCCCGCTGATCCTCGGCTGCGATTCCATGTTCCTGCTGGACGGCGAATGCTACGGCAAACCGCATAGCGAGGAGGTAGCGCGCGAACGGCTGCGTGCCATGCGCGGTGCCACCGGCGAGCTGTGGACCGGCCATTGCCTCATCGACTTCGCGTCGGGCCGCATGGTGCGCGGCGCCAGCAAAGCGACCCTGCACTTCTGCGAATATTCCGACCTGGATATCGAACGCTACATCGCCACCGGCGAGCCGCTGGAAGTGGCCGGATCGTTCACTTTGGAAGGTTTCGGCGGCGCGTTCATCGACTCGATCGAAGGCGATCCGCACGGCATCATCGGCCTGAGCCTGCCGCTGGCGCGCCGTCTGGCGGCGCAATTGGGCGTCGAATGGACCGATCTGTGGAACGTCACGCGCTCCGACCTCGCGCCGGACGCCGAATATGATGCGAAAACGGGTGCCGCGAAGCCGCTGCCGCCCAAGGAGAACGTGCACCAGCCGGGAGACGGCTGGGTTGATTGCGATTGCGGTCGCAAGCATTGGGGCACGAACGGCGCGTCCGGCGTGCTCTTGGCCCGCCGCAGCGAGACGACCGGTGAGGTGACGCACGTCGTCATGCAGCACCGCGCGGTATGGAGCGCGGAAGGCGGCACGTGGGGCATTCCCGGCGGCGCCACCGCCGATGGCGAAAGCCCGATCGAGGGCGCGTTGCGCGAATCGTACGAGGAAGCCAACATCACGCCGGAGGACATCGACGTGGTCGGATCGTACTGCGAGGACCACGGCCCATGGTCGTACACCACGGTGTTCGCCTTCGAAAAGCCGGGGCACCGCGTCGAACCCAAGGCCAACGACGACGAAAGCATGGAGATCGAATGGGTGCCGGTCGATGACGTGCCCAACCGCAAGCTGTTGACTGCCATGCGCACCGATTGGCCTAACTTCGCGGCGCGTCTGCGTGCTTTGGCGGCCGTGCGGTAGCCTGCGTGCAGTGTGCCGCATCCTTGGAACATGACGGCTGTTAGCGCTAACTGAAGTTGCGTGTACAATAGGCGAACGTACCAACAGTTGTGTGCGAAAGGCGATGGGGCATGGCAGGCAAACGCAATGCGGGCAATAAGCGTCCTTCGATGTTCGAAGTGGCGAAACTGGCTGGTGTGAGCCACCAGACGGTCTCGCGCGTCATCAACCATTCGCCGGACGTTTCCGACGCCACCCGTGAGAAGGTGCAGAGGGCCATCGACCAGCTCGGATACCGTCCCAGCAACTCCGCCCGCGCGCTCGCCTCGCACCGGTCCCGCACCATCGGCCTGATCGCCGGCGGCCAGCATTTCTATGGCCCGATCTCCACGATTTCCGCGATTGAGACGATGGCCCGCCAGCATGGCCTGTTCGTGACGGTGAGCATGGTGCATGAGGCGCTGTGCTCGCAGGAGGAATTCGACGACCTGTGCCGCACCTTCGACGAGATGAACGTCGATGCGTTCATCTTCCTCACGCCCACCGATGTCATGTTCTCCGCGGCATGCCGGACGCGGATCGCGCAGCCTCGTGTGATCGTCACATCCACGCACGGTGGCATCGGCGTGCAGGACGGCCTGCGGCTGATGAAGTCCGCCGACCGCCGCCGCGTATCCGTCGTCGGCATGGACCAATGGTCCGCGATGGCCGACGTGATGCATCTCGTCGTGGAATACGGGCACCGTTCGGTGCTGTATTTCGCCGGTCCCAAGGAGTGGCGCGACGCGGCGACGCGCCTGCTGGCATGGAACAAGCTATGCGCGGCCAATGCGGTCAATTCCGTGACGGTGCAGTGCGAGACCTGGGAATCCTCCGAAGCGTACGGCAAGATGAACCACATCCTCGACAACATCGGCCGCACCGGCGGCAATCTGCCGACATGCATGGTCTGCGCCAACGACAGCCAGGCCGTGGGTGTGGCCCGCGCGCTGCATGAGCATGGCGTGCGCATTCCGCAGGATGTGAGCCTGGTGGGTTTCGACGACATGCCCGCCATGGACAACATGTTCCCGCCGCTGACCACGGTCCGTCCCGGCTTCGAGCAGCTGGGCGTCGCCGCCATGCGTGAGACGCTGTACCTGCTGGGCGCTGGGGAGGAGAACTCCTTCGGCTCATCGCAGCATGGCGTCGGACTGGTGTCGGCGCAGATGGTCAACCGCAGCTCCCTAGGTCCCGTCCGCCGTCGCTGAGGCGTTGCTGCTTTTCGATTTTCTTGTGTATTCACTGTTCCGATGACACGTCGGATTTGGTGCGTCACGGGTTTGTGTCTACAATAGTGAGCGTTAACAGTGAGCGCTAACATTCAGTTGACAGAGTGGTTGCGAGGCGCTCGGACGCAAGGAGTTCGTGAACTATGACGCAAGAGCAGGTCGCAGTGACCGCCGAGAAGATCCGCGCAGGCAAGACGAGCCTGGGCATCGAGTTCGGCTCCACCCGCATCAAGGCGGTGCTCATCGATGACGCCTACCACACCATCGCGGCGGGCGACTATGAGTGGGCCAGCCATCTCGAGGACGGGCTGTGGAGCTACACCCAGGAGGAAATCTGGAAGGGTTTGCAGACCGCATACGCCCGGATGGCCGGCGACGTCGAAACCGCCTATGGCGAACGGTTGACCCACGTGGGGCACATCGGCTTCTCCGCCATGATGCACGGCTACCTCGCCTTCGACAAGTCCGGCGAACTGCTCGTGCCGTTCCGCACCTGGCAGAACACCAACACCCACGAAGCCCACGAGAAGCTTTCCGAGCTGTTCCAGTACAACATTCCGGAACGCTGGTCCGTGGCACACCTCTACCAGGCAGTGCTCAACCACGAGGAGCACGTCTCCAAGGTGGACTACATCACCACACTCGCCGGCTACGTGCACTGGAAGCTCACCGGCGAGAAGGTGCTCGGCGTGGGCGACGCCTCCGGCATGTTCCCCATCGACCCGGCCACCCATACCTACGAAACCGAGTTCATCAAGCGATTCGACGCGATCGAGGAAGTCGCCGCGCAGCCGTGGAAGCTTGAGAACCTGCTGCCCCGTCCGCTCGTGGCGGGCACCCCGGCCGGCACGCTCACCGCCGAAGGCGCCAAACTGCTCGACCCGACCGGCACCCTTCAGCCGGGCGTCGTCCTCGCCCCGCCGGAAGGCGACGCGGGCACCGGCATGGTCGCCACCAACTCCGTGCGCGTGCGCACCGGCAACGTCTCCGCCGGCACCTCGATCTTCGCCATGGTCGTGCTCGAACACAAGCTGGCACGCCTGCATCCGGAAGTCGACCTCGTCACCACCCCAGCCGGCGACCTGGCCGGTATGAGCCACGCCAACAACTTCACTTCCGATCTCAACGCCTGGGTCGGCCTGTTCGGACAGTTCGCCGCCGCGATCGGCCAGCCGGTCGATGCCGGCACGCTGTACGGCACACTGTTCCGCGCCGCGATCGCGGACGATGTCGACGCCGACTGCGGTGGCCTGCTCAACTATCCGTTCCGCTCCGGCGAATTCCTGGCTGGCCTGCCGGAAGGCCGACCGCTGTTCGCCCGCAGCCCGGAGGCGCGCATGAGCCTCGGCAACTTCATGAGAACCCAGCTGTTCAGCGCCTTCTCGCCGGTCAAGATCGGCATGGATGTGATGACCAAGGACGAAGGAGTCGCCGTCGACTCGCTCGTCGGCCACGGCGGCATCTTCACCACGCCGAAGGTCGCGCAGAAGATCCTCGCCGCCGCATTCGACACCCCGATCAAGGTCATGGCCACCGCCGCCGAAGGCGGAGCGTGGGGCATGGCCGTGCTCGCCGACTATCTGTGGCACGCCGACCAGCCGCTCGCCGACTACCTCGACACCCGCGTCTTCGCCGACGCGGCCTCCACCACGGAAGCGCCGGACGCCAACGACGTGGCCGGCTTCGAAGCTTTCTTCGACCGCTTCCGCAAGGGGCTGCCGATCGAGCATGCCGCCATCGAAAGCATCCCGCTGGAAACCAAATAACCGTCCATCGTAACAACAGCAAGCCTGACGAAAGGAACACAATATGGCAACGTTGGCTGATTACGGCCCGGAAGTACGAGCTGAAGTCAAGCAGGTGCGCGAAGTGGTCGCCACCCTGCACGAGCAGCTCATCAAGTGGAATCTGGTGGTGTGGACCGCAGGCAACGTCTCGCAGCGCCTGCACACCGCCGACCTGATGGTCATCAAGCCGTCCGGACTGCGCTACGAGTACCTCACCCCAAGCTCGATGGTCGTGTGCGACCTCGACGGCAACGTGGTCGACGGCGCCGAAGCGCCGAGCTCCGACACCGCGTCCCACGCGTACATCTACCGCCACATGCCCGACGTGTACGGCGTGGTGCATACCCACTCCACCTACGCCACCGCATGGGCGGCCACCGGCCAGAACATTCCGTGCGGCCTGACCATGATGGGCGACGAGTTCGGCGGCCCGGTGCCGGTCGGACCGTTCCGCCTCATCGGCTCCGAAGCCATCGGCGAAGGCGTGGTCGAAACCCTGAAGAAGTATCCGAAGTCCCCGGCCGTGCTCATGCAGAACCATGGTCCGTTCACCATCGGCAAGGACGCGGAAGCCGCCGTCAAGGCCGCCGCCATGACCGAAGAGGTGGCGCACACCATGTGGGCCGCCAAGCAGCTCGGAGACATCATCCCGATCTCCCAGGAAGACATCGATAGCCTTAACGACCGCTACACCAACGTCTACGGCCAGCACTGACGCGACGGAAACTGAAACGACAAACCCAACAACGAAGTAAGGAATAATCCAACATGGCAATGGAAAACCCATTTGAAGGCAAGGAAATCTGGTTCGGCGTCGGATCGCAGGACCTCTACGGCGAGGAGGCGCTGCGCCAGGTGGCCCAGCAGACCGGCGAGATGGTCGACTTCCTCAACGCGACCGGCAAGATCCCGGCCAAGATCGTGCTCAAGCCGACCCTGAAGTCCTCCGACGGCGTCAAGGCCTTCATGACCGAAGCCTCCGCCAACCCGAACGTCATCGGCGTGATCACCTGGTGCCACACCTTCTCCCCGGCCAAGATGTGGATCCGCGGCCTCGAAGTGCTGACCAAGCCTTTGCTGCAGCTGGCCACCCAGCACCACAAGGAAATCCCGTGGGAGACCATCGACATGGACTTCATGAACCTGAACCAGGCCGCCCACGGCGACCGTGAGTTCGGCTACATCGTGTCCCGTCTCGGCATTCCGCGCAAGATCGTCGTCGGCCACTACACCGATCCGGAAGTCGCCGAAAAGGTCGGCACCTGGGCTCGCGCCTGCGCCGGCTGGGATGCCTCCCAGAACATGAAGGTCATGCGTTGGGGCGACAACATGCGCAACGTGGCCGTCACCGAAGGCGACAAGACCGAAGCTGAGCGCGTGTTCGGCGCTTCGATCAACACCTGGGCCGTCAACGACCTCGTCGCCGCCTACGAGAAGGTCAAGGACAGCCAGGTCAAGGACCTCATCGAAGACTACAAGGCCAAGTACGACGTGGCCCCCGAGCTGCTTGATTCCCGCTACGATGAGCTGTTCATCGCAGCCAAGGAAGAGGCCGCCATGGTCAACATGATGCGTGAGAACGGTTGCACCGCCGGCGTCGACAACTTCGAAGACCTCGGCACCCTGCCGCAGCTGCCGGGCGTCGGCCCGCAGCGCTTCCCGTCCGAGTACGGCTGGGGCTTCTCCGCCGAAGGCGATTGGAAGACCTCCGTGCTGGTGCGCATCGGCGCCGTGATGGGCTACGGCCTTGAGGGTGGCGCCTCCCTGATGGAGGACTACTCCTACAACTTCGTGCCGGGCAACGAGTTCGACATGGGCTCCCACATGCTGGAAGTCTCCCCGTCCATCGGCACCATCGCCAAGCCGAAGCTGGCCATCTACCCGCTGGGCATCGGCGGCAAGTCCGACCCGGTCCGTCTGGTGTTCTCCGGCAAGCCGGCCGACGCCGTCGTGGTCTCCATGGCCGACGAGCGCGAACGCTTCCGCCTGCTCATGGACGAGGTCACCATCGTCGAACCGCAGGGCTCCCTGAAGAACCTGCCGTGCGCCCGCGCCGTGTGGAAGCCGAAGCCGGACCTGAAGACCGCCGTGCAGTGCTGGATCACCGCCGGTGGCTCCCACCACACCTGCATGACCACGTCCGTCGGTCGTGAGGCTTGGGAGGACTTCGCCCGCATCGCCGGCGTCGAACTCGCCGTCATCGACGAGAACACCAACGCCCGCCAGTTCGAGAAGGAGCTGGAGCTGAGCGAAATGTACCACCGCCTCAACAACCGTCACTGAAATAACGGAGCGTTAACAGCACGGCAGGAAACTTGACGTACCTTCGTACGCCGGCGTTTCCTGCCGCACTGTTACCGCACGCGTTATCTCAGCGATACGGGGTGCGCTTAAAAAAACAGCACGGCGGGGAAGTTGACGTACTTTTGTACGCAGCGTTCCCCGCCGTGCTGTTTTTGTTTACCTATGTGCGGCTCAGCGCTTGCCGGCGTACAGCTGCTGGTCGATCACATCGGCGAACACGCGGTTCACTGCCGGACGCACCACCTTCAGCGACGGCGTCAGGCACTTGTTCTCCTGCGTGAACTGCGCATCCAGCACCACGAACTTACGCACGGATTCGGCGCGCGAAACCGTCGCGTTCGCCTTGTCCACATACTTCTGAATCTCGTCATGAACGGCGGCGGTAGCCGCCACGCGGTCAAGCGGCGTATCCGCGGACAGGCCCACGGACGGCAGCCAGGCCGCCAATCCTTCCGGATCGAGCGTGACCAGCGCGCCGATGAACGGACGATTATCGCCCACCACCACGGCATGCTCCACAATCGGACACTTCGCAATCTCCTGCTCCATCGGAATCGGCGACACGTTCTTGCCGCCGGCGGTGATGATGATGTCCTTCTTGCGGCCCGTAATCGTAATACGACCCTCATCGTCGATCGACGCAAGATCGCCGGTGCGCAGCCAACCGTCCTCGGTGAACACCTCGGCCGTTTTCTCCGACAGATTGTGGTAACCCATGAACACGTTCGGTCCCTTGACCTGCAGCTCGCCATCGTCGGAAATACGCACGGACGATCCCGGCGCAGGCTGGCCGACGGTACCGATCACATTGTCCGTGACGCGGGTCGCGGCAAACGGCGCCGCGGTTTCCGTCATACCGTAGCCCTGGATCATCGGCAGGCCGATGCCATTGAAGAAATGCGCCAGCGACGCGTCCAGCGGAGCGCCACCGCACGCCACATAACGGATACGCGGGCCCAACGCGCCACGCACGGTGTGGTATACGGATGCCTCATACGACAGGTGTTCGGCGGTCTGCTTCATGGTCGGTTTCTCGCCAGCCTGCTGCATGCGCGACCAGTCGCGCGCGGATTCGGCGGCCTTGAGGAACAGGCGGCCCTTCCAACCCATGCCGGCCTTGCGGGAAGCCGCGTTGTACACCTTCTCGAACACGCGCGGCACGCCCAGCAGGTACGTCGGCTCGAACGAACGCACATCCGGCAGCAGCGTCTTGGTGTCCGGCAGATAGCCGACCACGCCGTCATCGGAAGCGATCGACGCGTACTGGATGAAGCGCGCGAAGCAGTGGGCGAGCGGCAGGAACAGCAGCAGACGCGGATGGTCTTCAAGAATCATCTCGTGCAGCGCAAGGCTGCCGGCACGCGTGATCGACACGAAATTGCGATGCGACAGCTCGGCACCCTTCGGTGCCCCCGTGGAACCGGACGTGTACACGATGGTGGCCAGATCGTCGGCACGCACCGACGCGATACGCTCGTCCAGCTCTTCGTCGGACACGGTGACGCCCAATCCCTCCAGCGCGCCCATGGCATTGGCGTCGAGCATCAGAATATGCTTCAGAGACGGGCAGCGGCCAATCACGGAATCAAGACGGTCGAAGCGTTCGCGATCGTCGGCGATGGCGAGCTTCACGTTGGAATCGTTGAGAATGCGTTCGGCCTGCGCCGCGGAATCGGTGTCATAGATCGGCACATTGACCGCGCCGATTGCGGCCAGTGCGAAATCAAGCACGCCCCACTCGTAACGGGTGGTGGAGAAGAGGGTGACGGCATCCCCCTTGCCGATGCCGAACGCGATCAGGCCTTTGGCCGCGGAGAGCACGTTCTTGTGGAATTCGCCGGTCGTCACCTTGGTCCACTGGCCCGGAGCGGTTTTGCGTTCCGCGATCACGGTGTCTTCGCCGGTGCGCTTGATGCGTTCGGTAAGCAGGGAGTAGATGGATTCGTCGTCGCGTACTTCGACGGATGCGCCCGGGGTCGTGTACTCGGTGAGCATGAAGTGTTCTCTTTTCTTGCGTTTCCGCGGTTTTCGTGGGTTTTGCGATATATGCGATCGCTGCGATTGCGGTGATCGGTGACGTGCTTTTCGCGTCCTGTGTCGCGCCTCGCATATCGTAAGTTACGGTGACGTAAGTTCGCATTGTAAGAAACAACAAGAAATATGGCGACGGGTTTGTTTAAACTGACAAAGTGGCACGAAACGTCAACGGAACGGGGGATTGGTGCACGGATGCATCATCTCGAAAAAAAGGTTTGACGCGTTCGATCGCAGGGTGTCCAACGGGTTGCGCGACGGGTTCGAGAGGGGTGGCCCTTACGGGCGAAAACGGTGGAAAATGCGGCAAAACTGGGCGGAGTGACGTTGCGAACCACAACATGTTCCGTGTACACTCAAGTTTGGCGCAACTACCCCTTGCGCCTAGGCTGTTTGCTCAACGGCGAACATTCAGCCGCCTCACTTTTCGCCGTTCCCTTGGTTTTCTGTGGTTTTGCTGTTGTGCATTTGCTTGCGAGTTCTGATGGTTTTCTAGATTTTTCCGACGATTTTCTGCGATTGCCGTTCCGTCATTGCCTTTCGTCGGTATGCCCGATACGCTTGGAGCGGATGGCGGGATTGCAAACGATTGGAAAAGGGGCATGATGTTCGACAAGCGGCTGTTTTCCTTGGCTGACGGCGTCGGTCGATTGATCGCGGCGAAAGTCGCCTGCCAATGGCTGGGCCTCGTGGCCAACATCGCCTTCGTCGTGGCTGTGGTGCGTATGCTGCAACCGCTGTTCGCGCCCGTACCGTCCGCCACCGCGCCCTGCATCGCCATTATTCTTATTGCCGCGGTCGTGCGATTCGTTACCATTCGCGCCGCCGCACGTTTCGGTAGCGAGGCCGCCGAACGCGTCAAACTCGCGCTGCGTGAGAAACTGTTCAATAAGATGCTCGCGCTCGGCCCGTCCTACGCGCAGCGCGTGCGCACCGCCGGCGTGGTGCAGTCCGCGGGCGAAGGCATCGAACAAATCCAAAGCTTCTTCGAACTGTTCCTGCCGCAACTGTGCTACGCCGTGCTCGCCCCCATCACGCTGTTCGCCGTGCTTGCGCCGATCGACCTGCCCACCGCCGCGACGCTGCTCGCCTGCGCGCCGCTCATCGTGCTCATCGTCGGCATGGTGGCGATGCGTGCCGCCCGCGTATTCAAGAAATACTGGGGCAAATACACGGATATGGGCGCGTCGTTCCTCGACAATCTGCAGGGACTTGAGACACTGAAAACCTTCGACGCGGACGAGCGCGCCGCACGAGTCATGGACGAGAAGGCCGAACAGTTCCGCGTGATGACCATGAACGTGCTGCAGATCCAACTGCGTTCGCTCACGGCGATGGATGCCGTGGCGTACGGTGGCGCGGCCGCCGGCATCGGCGTTGCGATATGGCGATTCGTATCCGGCTCGCTCTCGCCGTCTGGCGTTTTCGCGCTGTCCGGCGTGCTGCCGCTTGGTTTGACGCCGATCGCCGCGGTATTGCTGACGATTCTGCTAGCCGCCGATTTCTTCATTCCGCTGCGACAGCTCGGCTCGTATTTCCACGTTGCGATGAACGGCATGACGTCCACGAAACGTATTTTCGCGCTGCTCGACGCGCCCGAACCGGAGCATGGCAGCAAGGAACTGCCGGAATTCGGGGCTTCCGGGCGTGGTGTCGGCGTGGAGTTTCGTGGTGTTTCGTACCGGTATGCGGACGCGGATGTGGATGCTGGGGGTACTGCTGGTGCGGGGCCTGACGCTGCCGGGTCTGCGGGTGCCGGTGTTGCGAGTCCCCGTCGTATATCGTCCACATCGCATTCCGATATGCGGAACGCGGATGTGGACAGCGTTGATGAGGGCGGCGGCGCGGGTGACGCGCGCGAAACGCGCTACGCCTTGCGCAACGTGGCCCTCCGTGCGCTGCCCGGCGAAGTCACTGCGATCGTCGGGCCATCCGGTTCCGGCAAGTCCACAGCCGTCCAGCTGCTTGCCGGCACGCTTGTCGGATATGAAGGCGATGTGCTGCTGTCCGAAATGCCATCCGGAATGCAGGACGAAGTGCTGGGCGCTATGTTAAGCAGTGCGGCGCCGGATGACAGTGAAACCCTGAAATCGCACCAAATCCGCGACCTCACCGCAGCATCGCTCACCCGCGAAATCTCCATCGTCTCCGCGCACAGCCACCTGTTCGCCGGCACCCTGCGCGACAACCTGCTCATGGCCCGCGCCGACGCCACCGACAACGAGCTGTGGCAGACGCTGGAAGCCGCGCATATCGACGATTTCGTGCGCGCGCAATCGCGAGGACTCGATATGCCGATCACGCAGGATGGCGCGAATCTGTCCGGCGGGCAGAAACAGCGCATTGCGATCGCCCGTGTACTGTTGCGCAGGTCGGCCGTCTATATTTTCGACGAGGCGACCAGCAGCGTCGACGCGGACAGCGAAACGTTGATTTTGCAAACGATTCGCGCGCTCGCCGACGCCGGCGCAACCGTGCTGATGGTCACGCACCGCATGGCGAACGCGGCCGACGCGGACCATGTCGTAGTGTTTGATGGGGGTGCCGTCGTCGAGCAGGGCGCGCATGACGATCTCATGGCCGCGGACGGCACGTATGCCAAGCTGTTCCGGGCGCAGGAAAGCGTGGAACGGGTGGGATTGTCTGGTCGCGTCGCGCCGCGCGTATCGCGTATGACTCATGCGTCTAGTGCGTTTGCCGTGTCTCGGATGTCTGGTTCCGCCGAATCGAACGCCAATGGCGCCAAATCGGACATGCCAACAACCCAAGTCATCGCCCGCTTGCTGCGCGAAGTCGGCCCACTGCGCAAACCCATGGCCATCGCCTGCGCGTGCGGCATCCTCGGCCACCTCGCCGCCACGTTCCTGCCGGTTTTCGGCGTCGCCGCGCTGTTTGCCGCAGCTGGCGCAAAAGTCTGGAATCTCAGCCTTCCTGCGGCAATCGCAGCCATGATCATCTGCGCACTGATCCGCGGCGGCATGCGCTACGCCGAACAGTACATGAACCACAATGTCGCCTTCCGCCTGCTCGCGCTGTTCCGGTCGAAAACGTTTGCCGCGCTGCGTCGCCTCGCGCCCGCCAAACTGTCCGGCAAAGGCAAAGGCGACCTGATCGCGCTGGTCACCACCGACGTCGAACTGCTGGAAATCTTCTTCGCGCACACCATTTCGCCGGTTGTCATCGCCATCGCGACCACCGTGCTTTACACGGTCGCATTGCTTACGTTGAGCCCTGCGATCGCTGTCACGCTGGTCATCGCGCACCTGACCGTCGGCATCGTGCTGCCGAAACTCTTCGCCACGGCGGTAGGCGGTCTCGGTGGGGATATTCGCCGTGAATCCGCCCAACTTGATGACGAAATGCTCGACGATATGCGCGGTCTCGACGAAATCATCCGATTCGGCCAAGGCCATGCGCGGCTTGCCGGCATCGCGTCACGCACGCGCTCGCTCTGGAGCCGCCGCGCCCGGCTGGGTGCCAAGAATGGCGATTTCGCAGGCTTCGGCGCGGTGCTGGTCGTACTGTTCACTGCCATCGCGGCATTGCTGGCGATGGTCACGTCCGGTACGACGATGCCGATCGCTTCCACCGCCGCCGCAACCATTCAAACCGTCATTTCCGCGCCCGCCGCCCGCCTGACCGCCGCTTTCGTGCTGCTGGCCAGCTCGTTCGGTCCGACGCTCGCGTTGAGCGCGCTGCCGGCCAATCTCACGCAAACGTTTGCCGCCGCCCGCCGCCTGTTCGCGCTGATGGACGAAACCCCCGCAGTGGAGGAGCGGGGCGATTTCCTGCCGCGCTACCACGGCATGTCCATGCACGACGTCACGTTCGGCTACGGCAATTCGGGCGAGGCTCCAACTTCCGGAAGCGATGCGGATGCCCCCGAGTCGTCCGCCGAGCCAATCCTCAGCCACGTCTCGTTCGACATACCACAATACGGCATCCTCGGCATCCAAGGCCCGTCCGGCCGCGGCAAATCGACCCTGCTGAAGCTGCTCATGCGTTACTGGGACCCGCAATCCGGCTTAGTCGCCCTGTCCGAGGTGCCACTGCCGCAGATTGACGCGCATCATCGCCGTCGCGTGCAAACGATGATGGGGCAGGAAACCTACCTGTTCGACGGCACTATCCGTGAAAACCTGCTTATGGCCTGCGACAGGGGCGATGCGGATAGGGCTGGTAATGCTGGCGATCCGGACGATTCCGCGACTTCCGGCAGAGCGCTCCTTACCCCGCCCGCTCCTCCCGTTTCGTGGAATGCCGCTGATTCCGCGCTTTCCACCCGGTCGGCCCCTTCTGTCGGTGATGACGTGCTGCGCGCCGCGCTCGCCAAGGCTTCCGCGCTTGAACTGGTCGACTCGCTCCCGCAGGGCCTTGATACCCCCGTCGGCGAGTTGGGCGGGCGGCTTTCAGAAGGTGAACGGCAACGCATCGGCCTGGCTCGCGTCTTCCTGCGCAACGCGTCGCTGGTGTTGTTCGACGAGCCGACGAGTCGCCTCGACGCCTACAACGAATCCGTGATTCTGCAATCGATTGACGCGTTGGCGCAGCAGGGGAGCGCGGTGCTGCTCGTCTCGCACCGCGATTCCACCATGCGCATCGCGGACCGCATCGTGCGCATGTGAGCTGGCGCGTGCGGATTGCGAACTGATGCGGCGAGCCGATGCGTGCGAACTAGCATGTGAATCGGCGTAATGCGGGGCCTGGTGAGGTGCCCATGCCCATGCGGCCGCATACGGGCGCGCCGCACGTCCGCAATGTGGTCGTATGAAAATCGCATGTCATTCGTGTTTCCTATAGCGCGCGCGACGGCATACGGAAGCGGACGAATCGAAAGCCATGGTCGCAGGTAAAGCAAGAAAAACGGACGAAACCGACGAAATGTCGACGGAATCGAAATCATAAGCCAATGAAACAATCATGAAAATAAGGTTGCAAATTTAGCAAAACCGACTTTTTGGTAGGTTATAAGATTCAGTTCGCGTGAAATCGAAATGGGAAATCGTTAGTATCGATAGCAAACGATTATTTTCGACGAAAGGCTGGCGATGGCCAACAACAGGAACGAACTGAACAAGAATCTGGCGCAGATGCTCAAGGGTGGCGTGATTATGGACGTCACTACCCCCGAGCAGGCGAAGATCGCGCAGGACGCGGGCGCATGCGCGGTGATGGCGCTCGAGCGCATCCCGGCCGACATCCGTGCTGCCGGCGGCGTCTCCCGCATGAGCGACCCGGCCATGATCAAGGGCATTCAGGAAGCCGTGTCCATCCCGGTCATGGCCAAGGTGCGTATCGGCCACATCGCCGAAGCCCGCATCCTGCAGGCCATTGAAATCGACTACATCGACGAATCCGAAGTGCTCAGCCCCGCCGACGACGTGTACCACATCGACAAGAACCAGTTCGACGTGCCGTTCGTGTGCGGCGCGAAGAACCTGGGCGAGGCGCTGCGCCGCATCGCTGAGGGTGCGTCCATGATTCGTACCAAGGGCGAGCCGGGCACGGGCGATGTCATCCAGGCCGTGCGTCACATGCGCACCATGAACAAGCAGATCCGCGAGCTCGTCTCCCTGCGCGACGACGAGGTGTACGAGGCCGCCAAGCAGCTGGCCGTGCCGTACGACCTCGCCAAGTACGTGCACGACAACGGCCGTCTGCCGGTCGTCAACTTCGCCGCCGGCGGTGTGGCCACCCCGGCCGACGCAGCCCTGATGATGGAACTCGGCGCGGAAGGCGTGTTCGTCGGTTCCGGCATCTTCAAGTCGGGCGACCCGGCCAAGCGCGCTGCCGCCATTGTGCAGGCCACCGCCAACTGGCAGGACGCCGATCTGCTCGCGCGCCTGTCCGAGAACCTCGGCGAGGCCATGGTCGGCATCAACGAGGACGAGATCCAAACCATCATGGCGGCTCGCGGCGAGTGATTGGGCGCGGCTCCCCTGGGGGTCGCGGGCAGTTGCTCGCCGTGCATAGGGCGTGAAATGCGACGGTGGCCTCCATCGGCTGCCGCCGCGCCGAAACCCCAATCGTAGACAAACGCCGAAATCAATCGACGAAACCTCAAAACACGGTCAGAATACAGGAACAGCAATGGTTGTAGCAGTCGAATACATCTCCAAAGAAGAATCCGAAGACGCGGAATCCGCCAAGCATGGCGTGACCGGCATTCTCGCGGTGCAGGGCGCGTTCGCCGAACATGCGGCCATGCTCGATCGTCTCGGCGCACCGTGGAAGCTGCTGCGCGCCGACGAGGATTTCGACGATTCGATTGACCGGGTCATCCTGCCGGGCGGCGAAAGCACCACGCAAGGCAAGCTGCTGCGCTCGACCGGCCTGTTCGAGCCGATCGCGGCGCATATCGCCGCCGGCAAGCCGGTGTTCGGCACCTGCGCCGGCATGATTCTGCTGGCTCGCAAATTGGATAACGATTCGAACGTCTATTTCGGCGCGCTTGACGCCGTCGTGCGTCGCAATGCGTATGGACGCCAGCTGGGCTCGTTTGCCGCCACCGCCGATTTCGGCTCGGCTTCCGGCGATTCCGCCGTTGTGGTCGCGCCGGGCGAGCGCGTGCCGCAGGGCGGTGCGGCTGGTTCTGCTTCGGCTGGTTCTGTTCCGTCCGAATCCATTGTGTTGAAGGACTTCCCGCTCGTCTTCATTCGCGGACCGTTCGTGGCCGAGGTCGGTCCCGCCGCCACCGTCGAGACGTCGGTGGACGGCAACGTGGTCGGTCTGCGCCAGGGCAAGATCCTTGCCACGGCGTTCCATCCCGAACTCACCGACGACACCCGCATTCACGAGCTCTTCCTGAGTCTCTAGATTCCGGCTCGTCGCGCACGTCTTGCGATTTTCGCCCGTTTCGTTCGTTCGTGAGCAAAAAGGGGTGTGGCGCGCCGGTCCTTTCGTTTGTGTTTCCTTGATTTTCCAACGATTTTGATTTTGCGTTTGATGTGATTTTGCGCACGTCCTGCGATTTTCGCACGTTCCGTCTGTTCGTGAGCGAATGGGGGTATCGTCCCGTACGGCCTTACGCCCTCTTTTGCTCACGTCTTGCGTTCCGGGCCCATTCCGCCCGTTCATAAACGGAACGTCCAATCGAAATACACAAGCAGAGATGCGGGGAATCGCACAGAAATCCTATCCCCGCTTGTCCACTGATTTATACACACTCCATGCCGCAGCGTGCCGTGCCGGCACAAAGCATCTACCATAATCGCAAGTTATCCCCGCCTGACACGCCGAAGACACGCCGAACATGTGTATTTTCTGCGTTCTCCGACCACAACCCCGGTGCAGCTGGACATCGAATCGGCGGAAGCAATACCTTCGGACCATGAATGGTATCAACGATGTGAATGGTCCGAACGGCCAGCAGCACTATAAGCCGTTGGAGGCGCAGTCGATCGCGCAACGGCAGCAGGAGGTGTGGAACGTATGCCGCGCGTTGAAAGATCGTAACGAGTTGTATGGCGTGCTGACGCGGAACTCCGCGATCGCAATGTGGGGTGTGCCGGATCCGTCGATGGATTCGGCGCGGACGGCAGATGGTGTTCCCGTGGTTCATGTCGTGGTACAGACCGCGCGAAACCGCCGAAAAGGTATTCCGGGAGTGGTCGCGCATGTATGGAAAGGGCTGTCCGGAGAACATATCTGTCATACGCAAGACGGCATCGACGTGCTTGCTCCAGAGCCGACATGGGCTTCAATGGCGGAAACGTTGAGCGTTGATATGCTGGTCGAATTGGCTGAATCGCAGATGCGTCATGGACGGACGACGAAGGAAAAACTTGCCGTTTTCCTCGAGGGAAATTCCTTTCGTGGCCGTCGCAAGTGCCAATTGGCATTGTTGCTGGTGGAATCGGGCAGTGATTCGCCCAAAGAGACCGAATTGCGATTGTGCTTACTGTCGTATGGTCTGTCTGGTTTCGCTGTTGGATACGTGGTTTCGGGAATTTCGTTTGAGAATGGGGCTGCGGTCACGCTCGATCTCGCTGATCCGGAATTGAAAATCGGCATTGAATATGATGGCGACCACCACCGTACGGATAAGATGCAGTGGCGTCGCGATGTTTGGAAGCGCCGTCAACTGGAAAGTATGGGATGGACGATTGTCGCGGTCACCCAACTGGATTTGTCGGATGAACCGCATCGTGCCGCGCTCGCCATGAACGTCGCCATGATTCGTGCGCGTAAATCGGGTCATCCGGTTGCGTTGCATACGCCGGTTTCCTGGTAGAAATGCTCTCTTCGCGGCTTGAAAGGCTGATTATGTCGAGGCTGCCGCATTGGTGATTTGGCGCATCCTATGCTGGCTCGTGATCCTGTGTGGCGGGGTGCTGTTTCCTCTGCATTTGATGAGGGTATTGCTGGTTCTGTTTTTATGAGATTCGTGGCTTTTCGCTCACGTCCTGCGATTTCGTCCCGTTTCGTCGTTCCGTGAGCGGATGGGGGTGTTCTCCCGTCCTGCACCACCCTCTTTCGCTCACGTCTTGCGGAAAATTGACTTTCGTCCGGATGTGTGCGAAAAGCGATATCGAATGAGGGCGATTCTGCCAGTCGAGCGCCAGTCGATCGCAAATGAGCGTAACTAATCGCGAGCGAATGCCAGCCGGTCGCAGTCGATCGCAAATACATGCGTATGTCTGGATTTGACAGAATCGCAAAAGTATCTAAGATTAAAAATATCAAATGGTACACGGTTGTACCAAATACGTTCGGAAAGGCAATGACGTGCAGATTCATACCGGCAAACCCGCCGTACCCACCGCAACCCCCAAACGCCAGCCCTTCGCATGGCCGAAACTGCTGACGGAAAACGGCCGTGGAATCGCATTCGGCGGCGACTACAATCCCGACCAATGGTCTGAAGAAACGTGGGACGACGACGTCTGCCTCATGAAAAAAGCCGGTGTCAACACGGTTGCCCTCGCCATCTTCAGCTGGGACCGCATCCAACCGCAGGAAAATCGCTGGGACTTCGGCTGGCTCGATCGCATCATCGACAAGCTCGGCAAAGCCGGCATTGCAACAGACCTCGCCTCCGCCACGGCCACCGCGCCGCTGTGGCTGTACGAAAAGCATCCCGAAGTGCTGCCGTGCGACAAATTCGGCCACCCCGTCAACGCCGGCTCGCGCCAATCGTGGAGCCCGACCAGCCCGGTATTCAAGGAATACGCGCTCACCCTGTGCCGCAAGCTCGCCGAACGCTACGGCGCCAACCCGTACGTGACCGCCTGGCACATGGGCAACGAGTACGGGTGGAACAATCGCAATGACTACTCCGACAACGCGCTCAACGCCTTCCGCCTGTGGTGCGAACGCAAGTACGGCACCATCGGCGCGCTCAACCAGGCGTGGGGCACCACTTTCTGGGGTCAGGAAATGAACAGCTTCGACGAGGTGCTCATTCCGCGGTTCATGGGTGCCGATTCCATGGTCAACCCCGGTCAAAAGCTTGATTTCGAGCGCTTCGGCAACGACATGCTCCTCGATTTCTACAAGGCCGAACGTGACGCGATCACCGAAATCTGCCCCGACAAGCCGTTCACCACGAATTTCATGGTCTCCACCGACCAGTGCTGCATGGATTACGCTGACTGGGCCAACGAAGTGAACTTCGTCTCGAACGACCACTACTTCCACGAAGGGGGTGAGATGCACCTTGACGAACTGGCATGTTCCGACGCGCTGATGGATTCGTTCGCACTCGGCAAGCCCTGGTATGTCATGGAACACTCCACTTCCGCCGTGCAGTGGAAGCCGCTCAACATGCGCAAGCGCAAGGGGGAGACGGTGCGCGATTCCCTTGCACACGTTGCCATGGGTGCCGACGCGATCAACTTCTTCCAGTGGCGCGCGTCCGCATTTGGCGCCGAATCCTTCCACTCCGCCATGGTTCCGCACGCGGGAGAAGACACGAAGCTATTCCGTCAGGTGTGCGAGCTGGGCGAAACGTTGCGAACATTGGCCGATGCGGGTGTGCAGGGTAGTGAGCTGGAACGCTCCGACACGGCGATCCTGTTCAGCGCCGAATCAGAATGGGCCACCCGTTCCGAAACGTTGCCGAGTATGAAACTCAACCATTGGCACGACGTGCGCGACTGGTATCGCGCGTTCCTCGATGCCGGCACGCGCGCCGACATTATGCCGCTGAAATACGATTGGAGCGATTACAAGACCGTCGTTTTGCCGACCGTCCTGATGCTGAGCGCCGTCGATACGCGGCGATTGGCCGATTTCGCAGCGGCCGGCGGCAGGGTGGTGGTCGGTTACGCGACCGGCCTGATCGACGAGAATTTCCATACGTGGCTCGGTGGCTACCCGGGTGCCGGCGACGGTTTGCTGCGCGACATGCTGGGCATCCGCGGCGAGGAATTCAACATCCTCGGCAGTGGCGTGGAAGGCGAGCCGGAGGCGATTCGGCTGGGTGCCGGCGGTGAGGTTGCGCCGGAAGATGCAGCCGCGCTGAACGGCGCCACGACCCGCCTGTGGCAGAACGACGTGACCGTTACCGGCGATCGCACGCAAGTCCTCGCCATGTACGCAGGCGAGGAGGCCGACGAATGGGAGCTCGACGGCATGGCCGCGGTCACCCGCAATCCGTACGGCGCGGGCGAAGCGTATTTCGTCGGTTGTGACCTGGACGTGGCCGATTTGACGAAGCTGATTCGGACATATCTTGCGGCACCGGCACAATCGCAGCAATCGCAAGCCAATACCGACGTTCTGCACACCGTGCGCAAGTCTGCCGACGCCGCGTTCGATTTCTATCTGCCGCGCGGCAAGAAGGAAGTCGAATTGCAGGGCGTCGAGGGCGAGCCGGTCGTCCTGTTCCAGACGGAACGGGGTGAGGAAAACGGCTCGTATACCGTGCGCCGCAACGGGGTTCTCGTGGTGAGGCGCTAGAATCGTCCCTGTAGCAGGGATACTGGGCAGTATTTCGAAGCGTATCGGGGGAACCATGAGCGAAGCGAGACCTTTCGCGTCTCAAACCGGCAAATCGCCATCAGAAAAGAAGCGCGTCACTTTGCGTGACGTGGCCGAAGAGGCCGGAGTGTCCCTCAAAACCGCGTCGAACGTCATCAACCACACCGGCCGTATGACCGACGCCACACGCGAAAAAGTGCAGAAAGTCGTGGATCGGCTCGGCTATCGCATCAACGTGTCCGCCCGCAACCTCAACCGTGGGCGGACCGGCTTCATCACGCTCGCCGTGCCATGCCTGACCGCCCCCTATCTTGCGGGGCTCGCCAACCGGGTGATCGACGCGGCGCGCATCTACGGCTACTCCGTGTACGTCACCACGTACGCCGAGGGCACGTCGCGCGGCGCCGCCTCGCTCCTGCGCAACTTCAACGCCACCGTTTCCGACGGCATGATCCTGTCGCTGTCCGAAATGGAGGACCTTACCCCTGAAGACCTGTCTGTGGATTTTCCGCTGGTTTGCGTGGGCGCGCGATTCACGCATCACAAGGCGGACCACGTCACACCGGACGACGTGCAAAGCGCGCGTCTCGCCACGGAATATCTGCTTGACCGTGGCGTCAGCAGGCCGGCGGTGGTCGGCTCGCGCACTGATTTCGCGCAGCTTTCGACTTTGCGTGATGTTACGGAAGGCAACGCGCAGCTTCGTATGCGCGGCGTGTTCGAAGCGTGCTGTGACCGCAATATCGCGCTTGCCACTGAGCTGATGCCCAACGTCGGCCACGATTGGTCGATCGGCTCTGGCGCGCGCAATATGCAGCGCATCATCGATTCCGGCGTGCCGTTCGACGGAGTGATCGCATTGAACGACCAGCTTGCGATGGGCGCGCTGTCGACGCTGGCCGCCAACGGCATTTCCGTGCCCGACCAAGTGCAGGTGATCGGCTTCGACAACAACGAGGAATCCGCGTATTTCCAGCCGCCGCTGACCACCATGGATTCCTGCCTCGACTGGATAGCGCCGACCGCGGTCAGTCGCATCATCGACCGCATCAGCGGCAGCCGCGTGCTTCAGCCGGAACTGATCACCACGCAGACCCGCGTGATCGCCCGCGCCACCACGTGCGCGTAGACGCGTAAGCATGTAAGCGTGCAAACGTTGCTATATATGGGCGATTGAGGTGCGTTCCGCCTGCGCTCCATGTTTCGTTAGCGTACCCTGTTACGTCGGCGAACAGACCGTACTTGCGATCGTCCCTTACTTTTCCGGCACGGCCTGCGCCGGGCAGGCACGCAGTACGGACAGCATCGCCCGCTTCTCCTTCGTCGTGACGGTCAGCCCGTACTTGGCTTTCACGCCGATCTGACGGGCCACGTAATCGCAACGGTATGCGCCGTTCGTCGGCAGCCAGTACGCGGCCGACGCGGAGCCCTTCTCCTGATTGGCCGGCCCGTCCACCGCCAGCAGGTTGTACATGTCGTTGCCGAACCGGTACCGCTTCGTACGGTCCCACTGGTTCGCACCCGACCGCCAGGCATTCTCCAACGCCACCACATGGTCGATCTGCACCGCCGACGAGGTGCGCGCGCCGCGTACGAAGTGGATTGTTTTGCCGGTGTACGGGTCGGCCAGCGTGCCCGATTCCACTTTGCATCCATGCTGCCGGTAGCGCACGTCGGTCAGGTCGCGCGCCAGTACGTCTTCGCGCACGTCGCATCCGTTGCCGTCGTCGTCGGTTTGGCGGAAGCCGAACAGGTCGCGATCGTAGCCGGCGTGCCGCTGATTATCGTCGACCGTCAGCTGCTGCAGCGTCTGCGCGGCGCTGCCGGACGCGGTGTATTCGCCTGTTATTTCGCCGACGGTCGGGTTTGCTTTCGGCATGAGCAGGCCGATGGTGACGCCCGCCACCACGGCGATCACCAGCAGAATCAGTATGCGTTCCACCGGCCCGTCGGCATTGAGCAGCTTCTTACGAAAATGCGTGCCGTCACGCGATCCGTGCCTTGTCATCGCACCCTAAGCAGTCTCACGCGTACGTGAACGTCATCGGATCGTGCCCGGCGCGCGTCGGCCCGTCGAGCGCATCGATGGCCGCATGCTCGGCCGGGCTGAGCACGAATCCGAACAAGTCGAGGTTCTGCTTCTGCCTGTCCGCATGCACCGACTTGGGGATGATGATCGTGCCGTTTTCGATGTGCCACCGCAGAATCACCTGCGCGGGCGTGACGCCATGCGCTTCGGCGATGCGTGCGATCACGCCGTCGCCGGCGTTCAAGTCGGCGCCGCGAGCCATCGGCGAATACGCCTCGACCGCGATGCCGTGCTCCTTGCAGTACGCCACCACCTCGCGCTGCTGCCACGTGGGATGCAGCTCGATCTGGTCGACGGCCGGATACTCGCCCGTCTCCTTATGCAGCCGCTCAAGATGCTCCGGCAGGAAATTGCACACGCCAAGCGTACGCACACGGCCCTCCGCGCGGAATTCGTCGAACGCCTTCCAAGTCTCACCGGAACGCCAGTCGAACGGCGTCGGCCAATGCAGCATATACATGTCCACATAATCGAGCTGCAGCAGGCCGAGCTGGCGGTCGAACGCCTTGCGCGCGGAATCGTACCCCTGCTCGGAGTCGCGCAGCTTCGTCGTCACCCACAGATTTTTGCGATTTTCGCCTTGCGTGAACCCCGCGTTTTTCAGCGCGCGCCCCACGCCCGCCTCGTTGTTGTACCCCGCGGCACCGTCGATATGACGATAACCGGCTTCCAGCGCGCTCTCCACCACGGGGGTAACGCCCTCATCGTCGATACGCAGCACGCCCAAGCCGATCTGCGGAATCAGATTGCCGTCGGAAAGCGTGATCATCGGAGTGTGGAAAGTAGCCATGAAAACAACCCTTTGAATCGAATATGCGATGTTCTCTGCACCAGTTTAGCGGCTTCCGTGATCGCGGTCTGTCCGCCCCACAATCGGCGCATGTTCGGCAGCTGTTCAGCTTTCCGTAACAGACGTAACAATTCTGCGCGGAAAACGCACTATAACGTTGCGCGGATATGAAGAACGATATGGATTCGAAGAATATGACGATCACTGCGCAGCATGACCGATCCGCCCGGCCGTACCACCACGGCCACGCGCTCGCCGGCATCCTCGGCCCCGCGTTCGTGGCGGCGGTCGCATACGTGGATCCGGGCAACGTGGCGGCGAACATCACGTCGGGCGCGCGCTACGGCTACCTGCTGGTGTGGGTGCTGGTGTTGGCTAACTGCATGAGCGTGCTCATCCAATACCAGTCCGCGAAACTCGGCATCGTCACCGGCAAAAGCTTGCCGGAAATCTTGGGCGAACGGCTTGGCGACGCGGGCCGTTTCATGTTCTTCATGCAGGCTGAGGTAATCGCCATCGCCACCGATCTGGCGGAAGTGATCGGCGGCGCGATCGCGCTGAAACTGCTGTTCGGCCTGCCGCTGTTCGTCGGCGGCTGCATCATCGGCGCGGTGTCGACGGTGCTGCTGATTTTCGAAAAAGGCGCCACGCATCGCATTTTCGAAAAACTCATCATCGGCCTGCTGCTGGTGATTACGTTCGGTTTCATCGCCGGCCTGTTCATCGCCCCGCCAAATCCGAAAGAAGTCGTCGCCGGCTTGATTCCACGCTTCAAAGGCACTGATACCGTGCTCATGGCCACGTCCATGCTGGGCGCCACGGTCATGCCGCACGCCATCTACCTGCATTCCACGCTCGTCAACGACCATTACGCCCCCGGCGAAGCGAAGCCGAGCATCAAAAAGCTACTTCACGGCAGCAAAATCGACGTTGCCTGGGCGCTGATACTGGCCGGTTCGGTCAACCTCGCGCTGCTCATCCTCGCCGCGAACTCGCTGTACGGCATGACCGGCACCGACACCATCGAAGGCGCGCAACGGGCCATCCAGCATGTGCTCGGCCCGGTGATCGGCACGATTTTCTCGATTGGTCTGCTTGCGTCGAGCCTGAGCTCCACGTCGGTCGGCACTTACGCCGGCAGCGAAATCATGCACGGCCTGCTGCGTATCAAAGCGCCGATGTGGGCGTGCCGAGTGGTGACGCTGGTACCCGCGCTGGTGGTGCTATGGTTCGCCAACAATCCGACGGAAGCGCTGATCGTCGGCCAGGTCGTGCTGTCGGTCGGCATTCCATTTGCGATTATTCCGCTGATGCGTTACACGCACGACCGCACGCTGATGGGGGAGCACGTGGACGGTCCGGTCAAGCACATCGTCAATATCGCGGTCGCCGCGCTGATCGTCGCTCTGAACGTGGTGCTGATTGTGCTGACAATGCTCGGCAAAGCCTGATTTTCCGCGATTTTTACGCCGATCTCCGGCGGATTTGCGGTGCTTTTTTCGTAGTTTCTCAGCTGATTCTCTAGGGTTTTTCCCGCAGATTTCCCGCGGATTTTTCCACGAAACCTACGCTGCCTGCACTTTCCCGCTGTCATAATCGACCACGGTGTACATGCCCTTCCCCTCACGCTTGGACTGGTACAACGCATGGTCGGCGAATCCCAAGCAGAGGCTCAGATCGACGTTCTTGCCGGACAGCACGCGGCATGCGCCGATACTGCAATGCACGTCCTGCCCGTATTGCGCGGACGCCTGCGCCAACTGGCGGCGGAACAGGTCCAGCGTGCTTTCGATCACGCGCTCGTTCGCGGTGTTCTTTATCAGCGCCACATACTCATCGCCACCGAAACGGACGATGATGTCATCATGCCGGTACAGCCGCTTCAACGTCTGCGCCACTTCACGAATCCAGAAATCGCCCACTTTATGGCCGTACGTATCGTTGATCTGCTTGAAATCGTCGATGTCAACGAAAATCAGAACAGCCTGGTCGTCTTCCTGCATGTGCGCGAAATAATTCTCAATCTGTTCGCGGCCGGCGCTTTTGCTCCACAAATCGGTCAGACCGTCATGCTGCGCTTCGTAGCTGACCTTCTGATAAGCATCGTCCTGCGAGCGGATCTTCTTGTTCATTTCGATGGTGTCGACCACGAACGTGAACTGGATTGAAATCGTGATCGCGATGGCCTGCAACGCCAGTCCGTAATGGAGAATCTGAACGATGGTTGTCACAATCGGCAGCACGAAGAACGACAGCGACGTGACGAACAGCGGTCGGCTGAGGTTTTTGCGGTTTTCGATGATCAGCATCACAATCAGCGCGAGCTCTACCAGACCCAGTATCTGCGGGATAGCGAACAGTGGTCCGCGGCGGTAGTAGTTCTGGCTGTCGATGTAGTAGACCATATGGTTGAACTGCGTGGCAATCGTCAGTACGATGCCGAGCGCGGACGCTGCGTAGATGACGTCAAGCTTCTTCGAACGCGGCTTTTTCGGCTTGGATTGGGCGTTGGCCGAACGTTGGTTCTTACGATTACGCTTGGCTCCGCCGCTCGTTCTGGCCCTCCACTCGTGCGGGCTGACGTTTTCAAGCATGTCGTCGCCGCTGACGGTTTGCCAGATATAGTTGGCGAACAGTGCGATGAAGATGAAATTGATCAGGTATTCACCAAGATTGCCGATGCGCGTCATGTAGAAGTCAAGCTTGTCGCAGCCGCCGTTGTGATACCAGGCGGACACGTCGGCCAGCAGCATCAGCGCACATAGAAGCTGCATGGAAACTTTCGTATAGGTACGCCGCGTCCTACGTATCGCGCCCACGTAGACGCCACCTGCGCAAACGATGCAGATGAGAACGCCCCATAGCTCCATCGCTATGTTGAATAACGTGACTACGGTCATACTTCCTAACCCCCTGCGCGGCGTATTCCTTTCCTGTATCGTGCCGTTACTGCCAACGCATATGTATACCACCCCATGATGAACAAATACGAAGTTTTGCCAATTTTTCTCGGTTGAATTGGAATTGAACGTGTTCGAATAGTTTCATCTCGCGTTCGACCACCCGCAGTGCTAGACTTTTTGAGTCTGTTTTTGCAGGAGTTGCGCAATACGCTGCGAGTATGCGCGGATGAGTGATGGAGGGCGGTCGGTTGCCGTCGAAACCGGAGAAGAGGTCGGAAGTGAAGCCGGAAAAGAAAATAAACGCGAAACAGGGCCGCACCCACGGCCTGTCCCAGCCGCTTACCGGCGAGGAATCGTATAAAAACGACCATTTGACGCATGTCGCGTTCGTATCGATCGCCATTCTCACCTTTATCACGTTCGTCGGCAACTTCACTCAGCTGCAGTTGAGCGCCGCACTGCCCACCATCGTGTCCGATTTCGGCATTTCCGTGACGACCGGCCAATGGCTGACGTCGATTTTCCAGCTCGTCATGGGCGTTATGGTGCCGCTCACCGCCTACCTGACCCGCCGATTCTCCACCCGCCAGATCGTGATCGCGTCGATGGCGGTGTTCACGCTCGGCTCGGTGTTCGCCTGGCTCGGCTCATCGTTCGTGCTGGTTTTGATCGGCCGTCTGCTGGAAGCCGTCGGCACCGGCGTGATGTGGCCGGTCCTGCAAATCACGGTATTCTCCATTTATCCTCTGTCCCGCCGCGGTATGGCGATGGGCACCGTCGGTATGGCCATGAGCGTCGCGCCCGCGATCGGACCCACGTTGGGTGGTGTGCAGACCGATTTGAACGGCTGGCGATCGATTTTCCTCACACTGACGGTTATCGGCGTGATTTCACTGTTTTTGGCGATTTTCGGCTTGCGTAATTTCGGCACGTGCGACGCGTCCGCAAAAGCCGACTTCTTCTCCGTCGGCCTGTCGATTTTCGGCTTCGGCGGCCTTATGTTCGGCTTCACGAACATCGAATCGTATCCGTTCACGCATCCGATGGTGTGGCTTGCCATGCTCATCGGTGTGGTCGGCATCGTCTGGTTCGTGCTGCGGCAGATCCACGGCGCTCGCCGGCAGTCGGCCGACCCGTCCAAGCAGCCTCCGCTGCTCAACCTGAGCGTGCTGAAAAACAAGAGCTTCACCGTCGGCACCGTCACCGCCGCGCTGTCGTTCTTCGCCTTCAGCTCGATCATGGTGATCATGCCGCTCTACATTCAGGATTGCCGCGGCTATTCCGCCACGATCAGCGGCCTGGTGATGTTGCCCGGCGCGTTCGGCCAGTGCATCGCGCAGTTCTTCGGAGGCAAGGCGCTCGACCGTTTCGGCGCGCGTCCGGTGGCGCTGATCGGCTCGATCACCCTGCTGTTCGGCACCATCATGATGAGCATGATTTCCATGACCTCATGGATTTGGTGGGTGTCGATTTGGCAGTTCGTGCGCCAAATCGGCATGGGATTCGTGCTTATGCCGATCACCACATGGTCGCTCAACTGCCTGGAGCCCGAGGAAGTGAGCGCCGGCTCGGCCGTCACGAACACGGTCCGCCAGATCGCCGGTGCCATCGGCGCCCCCGTGCTGGTGATCCTGATGGAAACGTTTACCGCCCTGCGCTGGGCTGCGATCGGTGGCGCGAAGAGCATGTACGCGGCCGCGAACGTGTTTGGCATCCAGTGGGCGCTGCGCGTGAGCGCCACCATCTGCTTCGTCATGGTGGTCATGGTCTTCTTCGGCGTCCGCGGCAACGGCGCCGGCTCCACCCGCGACACCGTCCAGCGCGCACTCAATCGCGTCCACCCTCACGCCGCCTAGCCTGACCTACTCGCCCATACCCGTATTTTCGCCGTTCCGTAGGCATGTCATGAGCGTGGTTTGCTCAAGTGCCGCCATTCCCCGCAGTGGGAAATGAGAGAGAAATGTCCGCATAGTGGCATGCGGTACGGGTGCACGTAAAAGCACTGTGAACCTCGCGGGAAGGAGGTGGCGCACCTGTGCCGTGTTGCGTATGGTGAACGGGAACGTAATGAAAGGCAACCATGCGGCAAACCTGCGAAAGCGAGCGTGAGAACGGCGGCAATAATGATGCCGAACGCGAACGCACGAACGAAAGCGAAATCGAGGATTTGGGCGCGCAGCTCGACAAAGCATGCGCCAGCCGCCCCCTCGACCGCGCGCAACATGGCATGACCCGCCGTACCGCAGCGACACACCTTCTGACCGCGGTGCTCTGGCTGGTCGCCGCTGTCATCCTGCTGGCCATGCTGTTGCGCATGCTGCCCAACAATCTTGACGGCAAACGGTACGTGCCGCTTATCGTCGCGCTGATGCCGTGGCTGGGCATGCTGTCTTTGATTATTGCGATCACCGCGATAGCCGTCCGTGCAATAGGCGGCCGCGTCCTGCTCGCCACCGTCAGCGTGGTGTGCGTGGTTGTGCAAATCGGCTGGCATTGGGGTTATATCAGGCCGCAGCAAACGATTTCCGACGCGGCCAGCACCGCAGTCACGCAGGTCTCGTCCGACGGCTTGCCCAACACGTCCGACCGGTACGCCCGCATCATGACCTTCAACACCAAGGAAGGGCATGCCGACGCCAATCGGATCGTCGAAATCGTCAAAAACGAGCATGTGGAAGTGCTCGCGCTGCAGGAAGTGTCATGGGACTTGCTCAACCGGCTCAACGGCGCCGGAATCGCCAATTATCTGCCGTATTCCGTGGCCGCGCAGCAAACGTGGCATGACAACGGCGGTGTGAACGTGCTGTACAGCGCCGCGCCGATGGAAAACGCCAAACAGAACCTCATTCCCGTGGAATCAAGCAGCGTTTCCGCCGCGACGATCGATTTCGGCGGCAGCAAGGTGCGCTTCGGCTCCGTCCACCCGTTCTCGCCGCGCCCCCGCAACCAAGGTCTGTGGAACCGTAGTCTCGACTCGCTCGCCCAACTGCAGCATTACGACAATCTGTACGTGCTGATGGGCGATTTCAACTCCACATGGGACCACGCCAGCTTCCGATACCTGCTCGGCAGCCGCTTCCTGGATTCCGGCCAGCAGGCGGGCGAAGGCCTGCACATGACATACCCGGCCATAATGCCGATCGCCGAAATCGACCATATCGTGCATGACAAAGGCGTGACCGTAGGCAACCTCAAAACTGCATACATCCCCGGCTCCGACCACCGCGCCCTCCTCGCCACCCTCGAAGTCGCCTGACCCGCACCTAATCTGCGCTTGAACATATCTGCGCATAGCAAACATATCCGCACGTATCCCCACATATGCCCCTCAACGTACCAATAGCCGCAAACACGCCTGCTGCTATACCGACATTTTTGACATTATGTAGGTATGGGAATAGTCTATATTCACCCCGAACCTGCATATTCTGCACAAATGACGGTTATAAGGATGATGGTTATGGAGTACAAAAGCATACGGCAGACATTGGCAATGTCATCATCCACGGCCAAGCCGAAGGATGCGGCTGAGGAGGAATACCAAAAAAGACTCAACGGCTATTCAACATACCGGTCAGGTATTGAATTCGAAGGTCATGAGATGTTCGCCGTGGCGTTCAGGGAACTGTTGAACGTCATGGATTCGGTCCGTGGCATGGAAGTGCAGGTCGAATCGCTGTGGGCCGCATTGCCGCCGATTGCCCGCAGGGCGTATCTGATGGAACTCATCGGCGCGGAAATGCAGAGCACGAACTCCATAGAAGCCGTGCACACCACGCGCAAGGAAATCTCAGACGCGTTGGATGCGGCGGTCGCGGACGGGCCGCACAAGCGGTTGAGTGAGCTTGCCAAACTCTTTCTCGGACTCTCCGGCGAAAATTCCGCAACGTTGGAACTACCGAAAACGTTGCATGACATACGTAATATTTACGATCAGGTGATGGCTGGGGAACTACGGGAGGAAGACAAGCCTGACGGAATGGTATTCAGAGCCAAGCAAGTCTCTGTGTGTGACGGCTTTGACCGGGAGATTCATCAAGGCGCATGGCCGGAATCGGAAATCCAAGTGCAATTGACCAAATGGCTGGCGTTGCTTTCGGATGAGGCGATTCCTCCGCTGCTGCGGGCTGTGATGTGCCATTACGCCTTCGAATGCATTCACCCGTTCTATGACGGCAATGGCAGGACGGGCCGGTTCCTGCTTGCTCTGCAGCTGAGCAAGCACCTGTCCATACCGACGGCGATCAGCCTGAGTCCGGTTATCGCCGACGCGAAAGGCCGGTATTACAAGGCGTTTGATGATGCGCAGCATCCGCTGAACTGTTCTGACGTCTCGCTGTTCTCATATCGGATGATCCGTTTTATCGCCACCGCCCAGAAGAACATCATCTCTGTGCTCGGCGAGAAGAAAACCCTGCTTGACACCGCGCGGAAGAGGCTTGAACATTATGCGCGAACGCAGGGCATTACGGAACTGCAGCGGAACATGCTGTACTTCCTGCTGCAGGAGGAGCTTTTCGACGATGCTCCGAAACCCATATCGCGCCGCCTAATGCGCGAATGGCTTGGCGTGGGGGAGCGGAAGACCAACACCGCGCTCGCGGAACTGGTGAACAGGAACCTGCTCGAGTTCCACGGCTCCCGCCCGATCCGCTATTCGCTGACCGCCACCGCCCGCGCCGAATTTCTGCAATGATTCTGCGCGTATTGGACGATTTGCCGCATGCGGGGAACGCCTCGCGCTAAAATTTCCGTTTGGCGGGTTGCGGAAGCCATGGTGGATTTCGCAAAACCGCAACACGAAACGTTGGAAGAACGGTTAAGGGGTTTAGGCATGCACATCATGTTCGTCTGCACGGGCAACATTTGCCGTTCCCCTATGGGCGAGCTTCTGATGACCCACTATCTGAACGGCACCACCGTGCAGGTGTCAAGCGCCGGCACGCGTGGTTTGCCGATGCATCCGATCGATCCGTCGAGCGGCCGCCTTATGCAAAGCGTCGGCATTGAGTCGAGCGGCTTCCGTTCCCGACGACTGACCCGACAGATGGCCGACGAAGCCGACCTGATCTTCTGCTTCGAAAAGCAGCAGCGCAAGGAAATCGTCACGTTGGCGCCAGCCGCCGTACGATACACGTTCCTGCTTGACGATTTCGCGAATATGTGCGATTACTGCGCTCGCAACAATATGATTGCCGGACTGACCATCCAGGAACGTCTTCAGTCGGTAATCAAGAAGTCCTCGATGATTCGTCCGATGATTCCCCAGCCGAAGGACATCGCCGACCCGCATGGCCGCGAATTCAGCATGTTCTGCGTCGCCGCCGAACAGACGAACGGTGCGATCCGTAAAATCCTGAAAAGCATGCGCAAGCACCGTACGGTAACCCCCGCCCCCATCCGCTCCCAAATCGTTGCCTGATAATTCTTTTAGGTCCATGGATTGATTCACCATAGCTTGGCCCTACTCTATTTTTTTGAGTCCGAGCGTGTTTGTGATATTCACCCATTTTTTATTATTGATATTTTGATTTGATTGGCATGTTGCATGCCATAAGAGGTAAAGAAGCCCTTTTTGAGCATCTCTTGAAAGATTAATTTCAGGATTGTTGGGGGTGGGCTGTCGGTGGCGTGGGATGGGGCGAGGGTGCTTTGCGTCGCAAGGTGGTATTGGTTGGAAAATTTTCTGAAACGTTTGCATATGTGAATTTGCAACGATAGTGGGTGCTACGGGGTGCTGGTATGAGTGTATCTGTTGCTGACAGCGTTTGCAACAGAGCAGAAAACAATTGCGTTTTAACCGCCATTTTTCAATAAAAATCACTCATTTTTCAAAGGAAAAATGTGGTATTTTTGACGCAACGTCTGCTAGTGGCAAACGTTGTCAAAGTTAGATGCAAGGAAGCAGGGAGGGTAAGGTGCGACTTAGCACTCATACGTTCGCGGGTATGGCGAACGCACTCACCAGAAAAGAGCCTCCTCATGAGGATCAGCCTGAGCTGATGACTCGTGCGGAGCGCAGACGCGCGGCCCGTAAAGCACGCGCCGTCAAGACCTGGAAGAAGGTCGCAGCGGGAACGGTGGCGGTCGCCACATTGTTCGGCGGTATGGGTGTGGCATCCACCGCACTTGCCGCCGATCGTGACAGCTATCAGGACACCATCGGAAATCCTTCTTTCGAGTCGGCCCGTAACCAGTACGGTCTGACCAAGCACATGAAGAACGGCGCCATCCTGCACGCATGGATGTGGTCGTTCAAGACCATCACGCAGCACATGCCTGAGATCGCCGCGGCGGGCTACACCTCCGTGCAGACCGAGCCTATGAGCAAGATCAAGGAAGTCGCCGCCAACGGCAAGAAGTTCACCGAGAACTGGTACTACGTGTACCAGCCGGCGAACACCTCCATCGGCAACTTCGTGGTCGGCACCGAGGCTGACCTGAAGGAAATGACCGCCACCGCCCATAAGTATGGTGTGCGTGTGATCGTGGATGTGGTCGCCAACCACTTCACCTCCGATTGGAACGCCATCGACCCCGATTGGCAGAACAAGGAGTACTTCCACAAGCGTACCGGCTGCGACGGCCCCAACGGTGAAATCAACGATTATTCCAACCGTTACAAGGTGACGCAGTGCCACCTGCTTGGCCTGTGGGATCTGAATACGCAGAACCAGGCTGTTGCCGATCGTATGCAGAAGTTCCTGAAGACCGCTGTGGCGGACGGCGTTGACGGCTTCCGCTACGATGCGGCAAAGCACGTCGAGCTGCCGACCGAAGTCTTCGACAATAAGCAGTCGAACTACTGGAACACCATTCTGAAGAACGGCTCCCAGTTCCAGTACGGCGAGGTGCTGCAGGGCGATTCCGGCCTTGACTACAAGGCATACGCCAACATGTTCCGCGACAATTCCTCCGATGGCGGCGGCAACACCGCTTCCAACTACGGCAAGACCATTCGCGCCGCTGTCGGCTCGAACAACCTTGACGTCAAGATGGTGAAGAACATCGATACCGGCGGCGCAAGCGAAGACCAGCTGGTCACCTGGGTTGAGTCCCACGATAACTACGCCAACGGCGACAAGGAATCCACCGGCCTCACCGACTATCAGATCATGATGGGCTGGGCGGTCGTTGGTTCCCGTAGGGCCGGCGCTCCGCTGTACTTCAACCGTCCGAAGGGCTCTGGCGGCACCAACCCGCAGTTCGCCGAGCAGTCCCAGCTGGGTGACGCCGGTGACGACATGTGGAAGAACAAGTCCGTCGCGGCAGTCAACCACTTCCGTAACGCCATGGATGGCAAGGGCGAGAACCTGCAGAACTGCGGCGACAAGTCCTGCCTGATGATTGAGCGCTCCACGTCTGATGGCATTCAGAACGATGGTGTGGTCATTGCCAACATGGGTGGCGACAAGAGCCTTTCCGGCATGGAAACCACACTTGACGATGGCACCTACCCGGATGAGGTCAATGGCGGCCAGCTTGTGGTCTCCAACCATAAGATCGTTTCCGGTACCGCCAAGGGCGGCGCGGTCAGCGTCTTCTACGTGAAGGGCGAATCCGATCCGAACGTGTCCGTGGAAGCGGCTTCCAAGGAATTCTCCTCCGACAATGTCAAGGTCACGTTGCGCGCGCAGGATGCCGACAATCTGAAGTACACCACCACCGAGGGCGAGAGCGGCTCCTTCACTGACGGAAAGGTCATTTCCATTGGTAAAACTCTTTCCATCGGCGAGACCGCTACCGTCAAGGTGACCGGCACCGCCGCCAAGGATGGCAAGAAGGTCAAGAAGGGTCAGGCGCTGAGCGCTTCCGTGACCGTGAAGAAGGTGGAGGTCCCGAAGCAGAACCTTGCCGCGCAGTACAGTACCAACAAGGTGGGCATGGGCGTCAAGAAGACCATCAACTTCAACGCCGGAAAGGACGCGAGCATCGCTGACTGGGACAGCTCCATGCTGATCGCGCAGGGCGCCGCCAACGACGACCCGCGCGTGTACCGCCCGAATTCCATGTATGAGGTTCCGATCGATCTGTATGCGTTGTATGGCGCCTACGATGACGACAACCTCTACCTCATGTGGGAAATGACTAACGTGCAGGATGTCGTCGACACTGGCGACGACTACCCCCTGAGCCAAGGCCACCTGTGGCAGACCCAGAACCTGCCGTTCCACATCGCCATCGACACCAAAGATGACAGCACCCGCATCGGCAACAACGGCGGTCTGCAGACCGGCGGTTCCCTGTGGGCGTCCAACATCACTTGGGGTGGCGAGCAGAAGCTCAACAACGTGGTGACCATTTCCACCAACGGTTCTAACGGTCCGTGGATCTACAAGGGCGACGAGACTGGTCTGAACTCCAAGGCTGCGTATGGTCCGGCCGCCAACGCCGCCACCAACACCAAGAAGTCGAACATCAAGTTCGGCTACGGCAATGGCATTCTGAGCAAGGACGTCATCGGCATCGACGGCGGCTGGGGCGAGAGCAACGGCCGTGTTATCGGCGATATGAAGGCTGAGAACCAGGACAAGGCCAAGTGGGTCAACTTCAACGAGAAGGGCCACAACTCCAATCGTATGGACGATCACTATGAGATCGCCATTCCGCTGGAGGAGCTTGGCACCACCGCTGATCGTATCGAGAAGTCTGGCATCGGCATCGAACTGGCGGCCACCTTCGGTCTGTCCGCCATGGATTCCCTGCCGTACGATCTGGCAATGAACGACAACGCCGACCTGCCGGACACCGGTTCTCAGGTGAACAACTCCTTCGAGAAGTCCGATGACGACATGTTCAGCGTGAAGATGGCCAACATCGGCGGTTCCGGACCGGTCATCGAAACCAAGTCCGTGAAGATTGATCAGGGCGACTACTCCGTGGATCTGTCCAATGGCGTGACCACGAAGCAGTTGACCGCCACGACCGATCCGAAGGGCGCGTCCGTGAGCTGGAGCTCGTCCGACAAGGACGTGGCGACCGTCAGCCCGAAGGGCGTGGTCACCCCGAGGAAGGCCGGCAAGGCCACGATCACCGCGAAGTCCGGGACCAAGACCTCGTCGATCACCGTGACCGTGACGGGCCAGCTTCCGCCGGACCCGGTCGCGAAGAACACGATCTACGCTTCGAAGCCGTCCGGCTGGGGCAAGATCTACGCGTACGTGTACACGGGCGACGGCGCGACCGCGGCGAACAACGCGGCCTGGCCGGGCGTGGAGATGACCGCCCCGAGCGCGACCGACGGCTGCCAGCAGACCGACCTGTACAAGTACGTGGTCCCGGACGACCTCGCCAAGGGCGCGAAGGTGATCTTCAACGACGGAGGCAGCCAGCAGTATCCGGGATCCCGCCAGCCGGGCCTGGACTACAACGGCGGCATCGTGAAGTGGGACGGCTCCTCCGCGGCCCTGGGCGCGGTCGAGTGCACCATCCCGGTTCCGGTCACGTCCGTGTCGGTCTCCGGTGATGGTGTGAGGGACGGCAAGCTCTCCCTGAAGTCCGGAGCGAGCGCGCAGCTGACCGCGACGGTCAAGCCCGACGACGCGACGGACCGCAAGGTCGCGTGGACGTCGAGCGACAGCTCCGTCGCGAACGTGATGGGCACCGGCGTGGTCACCGCCGGGTCGAAGGCCGGCAAGGCCACGGTCACCGCGACCGCGGGCGGCGTGAGCGCGTCCGTCGAGGTCACGGTCGAGGCCGTCGGGAAGCATCCGATGACGGTGTGGTACCATCCGGACGCGTCGTGGACGACGGTGAAGGCGAACTGGCGTTTGGAGTCCGATCCGAAGACGCTGGGACGCAACGTCGACATGGACAAGGTGAAGGACGGCTGGTACCGCCTCACGATCCCGGACACGAAGGGCTCGAGGGTCGCGGTCACGTTCACGGACATGAAGCGTCTGGACAACAACGCGAACCGCAACTACGTGGTCTCGGGTGGTTCGATGGCGGTCTCGGGCGGTCAGGTGATCGGTGACGTGACCCCCAACTGCGCAATCACCAACAAGCAATAACCGAAAACACGTTGGGGCCCGGTTCCATACACAAACGGAATCGGGCCTCAGTCTTACCTGAACAAATCCAATCCAATCAAGGAAGATGATGAAACAATCAGCAACGCTTGCTCGTCTGAGTAAGAAGACCGTGGCGTTCCTTGCCGCGGCCACCACGCTGCTCGCGGGTCTTTCACTCGCTACGGCCGCACCGCAGCAGGCCAACGCCGCCACCCGTGACAGCTACGCCGATACCATCGGCAATCCGACGTTCGAGGCCGCCCGTCAGAAGTACGGCCTGCCGAAGGATATGAAGGACGGTGCCACCCTGCACGCCTTTGAATGGTCCTTCAAAACCATCATGGAGAACATTCCGGATATCGCCAAGGCCGGTTATACCTCCATCCAAACCGAACCAATCGTCAAAATCAAGGACAACCGCAAGCTCGGCACCGGCAACTGGTACCTCAACTGGTACTATGTCTACCAGCCAACCGACATGTCCATCGGTAACTATGTGGTCGGTTCGGAAGACGAGTTCAAAGAAATGTGCAAGCTGGCGCACCAGTACGGCCTGCGCATCATCGTCGATTCCGTGTCCAACCACTTCACTTCCGATTTTGATGTGATCGAAGGCAAGTGGAAGAACAAAGCCTACTACCATGAAGACAAGCAGATCTCCGATTACAACAATCGAGAGGACTGCACCCAGCACAAGCTTTCTGGCCTGTGGGATCTGAACACTCAGGATGATACCGTCACCAAAGGCATGCATGATCTGCTCGTGCAGACCGTGGCCGACGGCGCTGATGGCTTCCGGTATGACGCTGCCAAGCATATTGAGCTTTCCGATGAGGTATTCGGCGGCAAGCAGTCCCACTATTGGGACACCATCCTGCAGAACGGCGCACAGTACCAGTACGGCGAAGTGCTTGAAGATGCCAACGTTCGCGAAGCCGACTACGCCAACCTGTTCAACAGCAGCTCTCCGCGTGGCGGCGGCATCACCGACTCCAGCTACGGTCATGAGGTGCGCAACGCCGTGCAGTTCAAGAATCTCGGCGCGAGCCACTTCACCTCGCACAGCAAGGTGACCGAAGACAAGTCCGTGAACTGGGTGGAGTCCCATGATAACTTCGCCAATGGCGAGGCCAACATCCCGCAGGAGCTCTCCGACGAATGGATCAAGTACGGCTGGGCCGGTGTGACCGCGCAGAAGAACGGCATGAGCCTGTTCTTCGACCGCCCGTACAAGGACGGCGGCACGTATGGCACTGGTGGCGTTGGCACTTATGGTAATGGCAGCGGTCCGTTCACCGAGAACTCCAAGCTCGGCGACGCCGGCTCCGACCTGTGGAAGGATCCGGAAGTCGTGGCCGTCAACCACTTCCGCAACGCCATGGTTGGCGAAGCATCAAACGTCTCCAACTGCGGCGACGACAACTGCCTGATGGTCGAGCGTTATGCCGGTTCCGCAGCTCAGGACGGCATGGTGGTGGCCAATGCGAACGGTTCCGACAAGAATCTTGCAGGTCAGTCCACCAAGCTGGCCAACGGCACTTATACGGATGAAGTGACAGGCTCCACCATCACCGTTTCCAGCGGTAAGGTTACCTCCGGCACAGTGAAGGGCCAGTCCATCGCGGCGTTTTCCAATAAGACCCGTTCCGGCAAGGTCTCCACCGCCGAGGCGTATCCGAACAAGGGCACCATTCCGGGCGAATCTAAGACGATCACCCTCCGGTCCTACCAGTCCACCAACACCACCTATTCCACTTCCGACGGTCAATCCGGTTCCTTCAAGGACGGCGACACCATTGAAATCGGCAGCAAGGCCAAGTCGGATGAAGTGGTGACGGTCACAGTGAAGGGCACCGGTGCAGACGGCGAAACCATCAAGCACACGTACTCTTACACCAAGTATGGCGATCCTACTTACGACCCGAGTGACGGCACTTCCAGCCCGTGCGACAAATATTGCATGGAGTATATGGAGAAGAACGGTCTGGATCCGGATTGCTACATTGACGCCAAAGAGCCTTGCCATCCAAGGAACGTGACCGTTACTGCCATCAAGGTTTCCGGTGACACTTCCATGGATCTCGCTTCCACACAGAGCGTGCAGCTCAAGGCGGATGTGACAACCGATCCGGCGGGCAAGCGTCCTTCCGTGACTTGGACTTCTTCCGACACTTCTGTTGCCACCGTCGATTCCAAGGGCAAGGTTTCCGGCCTTAAGGCGGGAACGGTGAAGATCACCGCCACTGCCGGTACGAACAAGAAATCCGACTCCATCACTATCACGATCACCGGCGTGAAGCCGGAAGTCTCCAACGTGATCTACGCCACCAAGCCTTCCGGCTGGAGCAAGATGTACGCGTACGTGTACAACGACACCACGTCCAAGAACAATGGCAACTGGCCGGGCGTTGAAATGACCCAGCTGACCGCTGACGATTCCTGTGCGAAGGCCGGCGCCTACAAGTACGAGGTACCGGATCTGGGCGAAGGCAAGTACCGTGTGATCTTCACCAACGGTTCCGGCGCGCAGACCCCTGGTGCCAGCCAGCCTGGCATCGAATTCTCCGGCAAGGTCAGCTGGGATGGCTCTTCCGCCGCGGTGAGTGCGGTGAACTGCAACACCCCGCAGCCGGTTCCGGTCTCTTCGGTCTCGATTTCGGGTTCCGGTGTGAGCGACGGCAAGCTGAGCCTGAAGTCGGGAGCGAGCGTGCAATTGACGGCCACCGTGACCCCTTCGAACGCGACGGACAAGACAGTCTCTTGGACCAGCTCGAATAGTTCTGTGGCTAAGGTGTCCGACGGCAAAATCACCGCTGTGAAAGGTGGCACTGCAACGATTACAGCGACCGCTGGCGGTAAGACGGCTTCGGTCGTTGTTACTGTGGCCGATAATCCGGTTCCGGTCACGTCCGTGTCGGTCTCCGGTGATGGTGTGAGGGACGGCAAGCTCTCCCTGAAGTCCGGAGCGAGCGCGCAGCTGACCGCGACGGTCAAGCCCGACGACGCGACGGACCGCAAGGTCGCGTGGACGTCGAGCGACAGCTCCGTCGCGAACGTGATGGGCACCGGCGTGGTCACCGCCGGGTCGAAGGCCGGCAAGGCCACGGTCACCGCGACCGCGGGCGGCGTGAGCGCGTCCGTCGAGGTCACGGTCGAGGCCGTCGGGAAGCATCCGATGACGGTGTGGTACCATCCGGACGCGTCGTGGACGACGGTGAAGGCGAACTGGCGTTTGGAGTCCGATCCGAAGACGCTGGGACGCAACGTCGACATGGACAAGGTGAAGGACGGCTGGTACCGCCTCACGATCCCGGACACGAAGGGCTCGAGGGTCGCGGTCACGTTCACGGACATGAAGCGTCTGGACAACAACGCGAACCGCAACTACGTGGTCTCGGGTGGTTCGATGGCGGTCTCGGGCGGTCAGGTGATCGGTGACGTGACCCCCAACTGCGCAATCACCAACAAGCAATAAGTGTTTGCTGTAGTTTAGCGTCTTTTGACTGTTGATTCGGAAAGAAAATTGTCGAGTTGATAGTCAAAGACGCTTTTGTATGTTGAAGTTAAAGTTTTTGTTTGCATTTTTAGGGGTATGGGGGTATGGTAGTAGATGCATAATCTGATGGAAAGAGAGAAAAAGTGCGCAAGTTTGATTCTTTGAAAATTGCTGTTGCTGGTGCAGGGTATGTAGGCTTGTCTCTGGCGACGTTGCTGAGCCAGCACCATCAAGTGACTGCAGTGGACATTGTTCCGGAAAAAGTTGAGAAGATTAACAAGAGAATCAGCCCTATCCAAGATGATTACATCGAAAAATATTTCGGCGAAAAGGAATTGAATCTCGTTGCTACCTTGGACGGTGAAAAGGCCTATTCGGATGCTGATTATGTGATTATTGCGGCACCGACGAATTATGATAGCAAGAAGAACTTCTTTGATACTTCCGCAGTTGAAGCTGTGATTGATTTGGTCATGAAGGTCAACCCGGACGCAATCATGGTGATCAAGTCCACAATCCCGGTCGGCTACACCAAGTCGATTCGCGAGAAGACCGGTTCCAGGAACATCATCTTCAGTCCGGAGTTCCTGCGTGAGAGTAAGGCGCTATATGACAACCTGTATCCGAGCCGTATCATTGTCGGTACTGATTTGGGGGATAAGCGTCTTGTGGATGCCGCTCGTACGTTTGCGGCTCTTTTGCAGGAAGGCGCCATTGAGGAAGACATTAAGACCCTCTTCATGGGATTCACTGAGGCGGAGGCCGTCAAATTGTTCGCGAACACGTATCTGGCGTTGCGCGTGAGCTACTTCAATGAGCTGGATACATATGCGGAGTCGAAAGGACTGGACACCAGACAGATTATCGATGGCGTGTGTCTGGACCCGCGCATCGGCACACACTACAACAACCCGAGCTTCGGGTATGGCGGATATTGTCTACCTAAGGACACGAAGCAGCTGCTCGCAAACTATCAGGACGTGCCTGAGAATCTGATAGAGGCGATTGTAGAGTCAAATCGTACACGGAAGGATTTTATTGCAGATCGTGTATTGACAAGAGCTGGTGCATATGAATCTAACGATTCTTATGAGTCCGATAAAGAAAAACCGGTAACGGTGGGCGTGTATCGTCTTACTATGAAGTCGCATTCAGATAATTTCCGGCAGTCTTCGATTCAGGGCGTAATGAAGAGGGTGAAGGCTAAAGGCGCGACTGTCATTGTATATGAGCCGACTTTGGAGAATGGCGCTACGTTCTTCGGTTCTGAAGTGGTGAATGATCTTGATGAGTTCAAGAATCGTTCGAATGTCATCGTGGCGAATCGATATGATTCCTGCCTGGATGATGTGCAGGATAAGGTCTACACCCGCGATCTCTTTAAACGAGATTGAATCATATTAAGGGATATAGACTAATGCAAAGTGTTTTGCCTGTGCAGCATGTGTTTATCGTGGGTTCAAAGGGAATCCCCGGTAACTACGGTGGTTATGAGACGTTCGTGGATAAGCTTACTGAGTACCATCAGGATAATCCGAATCTGAAATACCATGTGGCATGCAAAGCCAAGGATACCAAGACTTTTGAGTATCATAATGCTGATTGTTTTGATGTGAAGGTGCCTAGCATCGGGTCCGCTCAAGCAATTTATTATGATGTTGCAGCACTGAATCAGTGCGTGAAGTATATTAAGCAGCACGATATTCAACACCCAATTGTATATATCCTTGCTTGCCGTATTGGACCGTTTGCAGCCCATTTCCAGCGAGTGATTCATAAGCTTGGTGGAAAGCTATACATCAATCCGGACGGTCACGAGTGGATGCGTGCTAAGTGGAGTGCTCCAGTACGCAAGTATTGGAAGATTTCCGAGCAGCTGATGACCAAGCACTGTGATCTGCTCATTTGTGACAGCAAAAATATCGAAAAATATATTCACGATGAATATGGGAAATACAATCCGAAAACCACGTTCATCGCGTACGGTGCTGAAACTCGTAAGAGCAAGCTGACAGATGATGATTCGAAACTGACCGCTTGGTATAAAGAGAAGGGGCTCTCTCCGAGAGCATATTATCTGGTTGTCGGTCGTTTTGTGCCGGAGAACAACTATGAAACGATGATTCGCGAATTCATAAAAAGCCACTCCAAGCGTGATTTCGCGCTCATTACCAATGTGAGTGACAAGTTCCTTGAGGAGCTTAAGGAAAAGACTCACTTTGACCAGGATCCTCGTATCAAATTCGTGGGAACCGTGTATGACAAGGAATTGCTCATGAAGATTCGCGAGAACGCGTATGGGTATTTCCATGGTCATGAGGTTGGTGGTACCAATCCAAGTCTGTTGGAGGCTCTTGGATCCACTGATTTGAATCTGTTGCTTGATGTTGGTTTTAACCGTGAAGTTGCCGAGGACTCTGCTTTGTATTGGACTAAGCAATCGGGTAACTTGGCTTCACTTATTGATCAGGCAGACGGCATGAGTGCCGGTGAGATTTCTAGTTTAGGAGAAAAATCCTCTCAACGCATAGCTGAATCGTACAGTTGGCAATACATTTCTGATAAATATGGCCAGGTTTTTCTTGGAGCGTCAGAATGAAGATTCTAGCTGTTCATAATTTCCACCGATCCGGTTCCGCTAGTGGAGATGACCAGGTTTTCAAGAGTGAAACCACGTTGCTCGAAAAGCGTGGGCATGACGTTGTCCGCTATACGGTTTCAAATGATAATTTCGACAAGGCGGGAGTGTTCGGTAAGCTTACAGCAACGGCCGGCATGCTTTGGTCTTTTAAAAACTATAAGGCGATTTCAGAAATAATTAAGAGGGAAAAGCCGGATATCATGCATGTCCATACATTTTTCCCGTTGCTGTCGCCTTCGATTCTTTACGCGGCAAAAAGGCATGGTGTAAGAGTGGTAGCCACTCTTCATGACACTCGGTTTGTTTGTCCTGTCGCAACTTCGCTACGTGAAGGCAACATCTGTAATGATTGTGGTGATGGACATTATTTGCGCATGGCTAAGTATGCTTGTTTTAAAGGATCACGAGCACAAAGCTTAGCTGTGGCTGGTATTTTTAAATATCATCGTATTCGTAAAAGTTTCTATAAACAGATTGATCGATATATCTGTTTAAATGATAATCAGATTAAGCTGCTTGAAGAAATTGGGTTTGATAGCAAAAAGATAAGCAAGAAGTATAACTTCGTTCCTGATGCGCGGAATGTCCCGTCTGTGAACCGTGATGATTTGCCAGAACGGTATGCGGTCTTTTATGGACGGATTGGTGCCGAAAAAGGCATCCGTATTTTGCAACGTGTTTGGAATGAGCTGGATGATATTCCTCTGGTAGTAATGGGAGGCGGACCACTAGAGGAATCATTTAAGACATGGGCGAAACAGCATAATAATGTGTATTTCTTGGGATATACACAACATGATGAATGTCTCGCCATTGTGAAGAATGCCGAATTCGTGATGTTTCCATCGATTTGGTATGAGGGTTGCTCAATGGTGGAAATTGAAACTGAAAGCTTGGGAAAGCCTTTGATCGTCACAGATTTAGGTTTTTCGGCTGAGGCTATTCAAGACCATGTTAATGGGCTGAAAGTACCTCTTAACGATATCAACGGATTTGTTCATGCGGTACGTTCTTTATGGGAGACACCGGAGGAGTGCATCCGTATGGGGTATGAAGCTCGTATGGATTATGAGAGTAAATACCTCCCGGAAGATAATTATCGACGGCTGATGAATATCTATCAGCTGACGCTTAATGGAGAATGAGCATGGACTTTGATTCGAAGATTAGTAGAAAAGATAAGCTCGTTATTCTTCTTCGTACAGGAATCAAAGCCCTACGAGGTTTATGGAAGAGGATATTCATCAAGGAAGCTCACGGTCTATTCCTTGTTGGTGCGCATGTGACATTATCGCATGCGCATAATATCCATTGCGGTAGAAACGTCAAATTTGAGGATTATGCAGAAGTACATGGTCTCTGCTCGCATGGACTGAATTTCGGAGACAACGTAACTATTGGCAGAGACGTAATGATTCGCCCATCAAGCTATTATGGTGGTGATTGCGGATACGGACTTACTATCGGGAATAACTCTTCTATTGGCCCGCATGGTTATGTTGGTTGTTCGGGACCCATTGTTATCGGGAATAATGTGATGATTGGGCCTAAATGCAGTTTGTTCGCCGAAAATCATGTTTTTTCTGATGACAGTGCAACCATTAAAAGCCAAGGTGTTGTACAAAAAGGAATCAAGATTGGTGATGATTGTTGGATTGGCAGCAATGTCATTATTCTTGATGGAGTGACTATTGGTAACCACGTAGTTATTGGAGCCGGCACTCTTGTGACCCATGATGTTCCAGACAATTCAGTGGTCCTTGATAAAAGGCAGAAGAGTTTGCGGTCGCGAGACGGAGAGTGAGAGTGAAATGAAAATTGTCTCGTTTACTATGGTCAATAACGAAAGTGAGATTATCGAATCTTTCATTCGATATAACTACAATTTTGTGGATGAAATGGTTGTCATCGACAATGGTTGTACAGATAATACTGTAGAGATTCTTCATAATTTGATTCATGAAGGATATAAAATCACCATTTTCGATGAGTCACTTGCAGCGTATGATCAGTTCCGTCTGGACAATAAATATCTGAATCGTATCATTGATACTCTAAAACCAGATTTTATTATTCCTCTTGATGCTGATGAATTCTTGACCGGTGATTCCAATCCTCGAGAGATAATAGAGAGTTTGGATCTTGGGCATATCTATTATGTGCACTGGCAATGGTATGTAATGACAGAAAATGACAATGCATCTGAACCATTTATTCCTAAGAGGATGCAGTATTGCTTGAAAGAAGTCGCAAAGAACTATTCAGATGGCTCTGCCGTGACGAAGGCCATCATTCCAGCCGGTTACTTTAGGAAGAAAAAACTCACTCTTTCAATGGGACATCATACTGTATTCGGCAATGACAGTGTTGAGATAAAAGAGTTGGACAATTTGCGGCTGGCTCATTTCCGTGCAATAAGCGAGCTACAGCTTATCTCCAAGACATGCTGCTATACGATGAGAGATATCGCTACCATGTCCAATAATGTAGAAACGGCACAACGCACAAATCAGATGGCTCTTATCGAGAGCGGTCTTGATACTAGAGCTGCCGCTATTGAATCTTCATTCGGAGGCTATAAGCATGATATTGCCTACCGTCCACTTGATTTAGATTACTGTAAGCAGGATTTGACTATTCGATATGCCAGGCTTGCTAATGAAAGTTTGACAGACCGTGTTCTTAAGACCGGCCGTGAGATGGCAATTCGCGCCTATAATAGCGAACGCTCGAAAAAAGAGAAGCATTTCTTGAAGCCTATTGTGGTTTGGCTGGATGGTATTAAGGGCGATGAATGCATTTTCCCTGATCCATCGAATGAGATAACGATTATGGCGCAAAAGTACAATATCCGGGGATATTTGACCACTACGCCCGAAATACGATATTTAAAGGTGAATTACAGGCTAATCGTGACGCCAGATGTTTTGAAGTTCTTGCCTCACCAGTACGTGGTTATCCCGACTACCGTTGATTATGATGATATAAAGAAAAAACTTGTTGCACTTGGTGTTGAGAGCAATCAAATCATCTCACTTTCCGTGTATAAAAAGCATCTTGGCATACTGGGGAATATATACAGTTGGATTGGTTTTGTACCAAGTGCATTCAACCGTGTAATGGCGTATGTTAAAAGGAACGGAATTAAGCATGCGCTGAATAAGATCCAGCAGAGATTGTCAAAGGATTAGTATGGATGTTTCTGTCATCACGCCGATTTATAAAGGAAATCGGTATATAAATGGTATTTTTCAGATGATTGCGGATAATGCACAAAAGGCTCCGCAGCTTGATATCGAGTTGGTACTGGTCAATGATTCTCCGGAAATCCCACTGGAATATGATGAATCCTTGGTGCAGAACTTTTCGTTAAAAATAGTTGATAACAAAAAGAACCTTGGCATTCATGGTGCACGGAAAAGCGGATTGCATTCTGCAGAAGGAAAGTATATCTTATTCTTCGATCAAGATGATTCATTGACGGATACCGCAATTGCGTCACAGTATCAATATGTTAAGAATGCAGATGCAGTAGTTTCGAATGGATGGGTTAAGGATAATACTGGTACAAAGCGTCCATTGTTTATTCGGCATCAGCAGAATCGCGTGAATGATGTTGATCTGTACTTCTACATTGGGAACCTTATTGCTTCTCCTGGCATGTGCTTGATTCGGAAGGATTGCATACCAAATTGTTGGGCGCAAGAAGAAATGAAAACAAATGGTGCCGATGATTGGCTACTATGGACTGGTTTTTTGCTTGATGGCCGACATTTCGAAATAAATCCTGATTTTACGTATACGCATAAATCGGTAGGGACGAATACCTCTGATGATGAGACAAAAATGATTGAATCATCTGTCGAGGCGGCAAAAATAATGCAGCCCTACTATCTGAATGAAAAGTTTAATAAAATATATCAGCGTAGATTGGCAATGAGAGAAATGTGTACCCAAAAAAATAACGCTTTTCTCAAATATTTGATGTATTTTTTAAACTTTGATATTGCTTTTAAACTTTTTATTTTTAAAAAAGGATAAGTATGCTGAATAGTGTCTTATATCGGCCTTTATCGCATAGTTTATTTGTGTTTTTATTTTCCGTTGAAGTATTGCTAAACAGCGTGCTGCAATATTCGAAAACAGTGTTTGCTCTCTGTTTTTCAATAAATGTCTTTTTATTTTGCTTATTATGCTTAAAAAGAAAAAAAATTCCGATTTTCTTTTTAATACTTATATGTGTGTCGGCGGTGTATTATTCGCTATTTCCTAATCCGTATATGCGCTCTGAAATATTAAGCTATTGCTTACTGTGCATGATTTTTTATCTGTCAGTGGATAGTCTGAATAGAGATATGATGCTCCTGAGGACGGTATATTCCATTGGTGTTGTGCACTGCTCACTGTGCATTTTAGAATTTTTTTTGAAAAAGAATTTATTCTTAGACTTATTAGGCTTTTCTGGTAAGTATGATTCCTCTATGGGCAGGGTGTCTGGATTGACCACTCATCCGATTCCTGCCGCTTTCTTTGCATTAGTTGTCCTTCTTTTATCTTTGTTGTTTTATAGAGTAAGAGGACAAAAAAAATACATACTTTATGGTTTTATAGCTTTATGTGCAATAATTCTGACTCAAAGCCGGAGTGCATATCTTTTCCTCGTTATTGCCGCATTGCTATATATGTTAATGCAAGTTTTCTTTATTAAGAAAGAAACCTCTAAAAAACGAGTAGTTGGATTTATTTCGCTAATTATCTTTGGGTGTGTTTTAGTAATTTATAGTTCTCTAACCAAAGGTTTTTTGTATGAATTTACCTTTGGGAGGTTCCTGCAACTAGGTGATGTGGCTACGGCTGGTTCACTATTGCAACGAGTCGGCTCGATGGATTTTATTCTTAATTATCTAGGTTCTAGTATATTTAGACTTTCTACATGGTGCGGCCATGGTTTTGGTGGACTTTATTATTATTTGATTTCACATGATATTTGGTTTGTGAAGCCTGATTATTATCTTGTGGATAATCAGTATATTTCTTTTATATATGACATTGGGATTATTGGAATAGTAGTTCTTCTTTTTTTGACAGCACGTCAAGTTGTTGAATACTTAGATATTTATTTTAAAACAAGAAATGCAAATGTTGAAATCTCTATCATTCCTCTACTCATGTTTCTTTCGATACTTTTCGTAATTTTTTTCTTCGAATTTTATGGTTTCCCGATATGCATTTTATTGTTTCCATTGATTACCGCATTCACTAATGTTTATATTGGTAAATATGAATCAAAAGAATTGGAGTTTAGTTAATGAGTAATTATACTATTGAACCGTTGTTTATCACGGGTGCAGCTGGCTTTATTGGTTCAAATCTTGCCAAAAGGGTCTTATCTCAAAATCCGGGTTGCAAGGTTGTCGGTTTAGACAATATGAACGGCTATTATGACGTTCGTCTTAAGGAAAGTCGTCTCAGGGAGCTTGAGCAGTACCCCAATTTTACTTTTATCTATGGTGATTTAGCTGATAAGCCTATGATTGATTCACTGTTCGAAAAATATCATTTCCGGATCGTCGTGAATTTGGCGGCTCAAGCTGGAGTGAGATATTCGATTACCAATCCAGATGCTTATGTAAAGTCCAATCTTGTAGGATTCTTCAATATTCTTGAAGCTTGCCGTCATTATTCTGTCGAGCATCTTGTTTATGCTTCCAGCTCCTCTGTATATGGTGGCAATAAGAAGGTGCCATTCTCTACAGATGATAAAGTTGATAATCCGGTCAGCTTGTATGCTGCGACAAAGAAGAGCAATGAGCTCATGGCTCATGCATATTCGAAGTTGTATGACATTCCTTCAACCGGTTTGAGATTCTTTACTGTTTACGGTCCGGCCGGTCGCCCTGATATGGCCTATTTCGGTTTCACGAATAAGCTTATTGCAGGCGACATAATCAAAATCTTTAACTATGGAAAATGCCAGCGTGATTTCACTTATATCGACGATATAGTTGAGGGCATTGTCCGTGTGATGCAAAAAGCACCGCAACGTGCAACTGGTGAAGATGGACTTCCAATTCCTCCATATGCTCTATACAACATAGGTGGCGGTAGGCCGGAGAATCTTCTTGATTTTGTTACGATTCTGCAGGAAGAACTCGTTCGCGCGGGAGTTCTCCCGGAGAATTATGATTTTGAAGCACATAAAGAACTGGTCACAATGCAACCAGGCGATGTACCAGTCACATATGCGGACACTACCGCATTGGAACGAGACTTTGGATATCGTCCATCCACTACTTTACGTGAGGGACTGCGGAAGTTCTCTGAATGGTATAAATCTTTTTATCTATAATAATTGATTGGTCTCGGGAGTTTTCATGTTTTTTTTGGATAGCAAGGTAGACGAGGAACGTTTTCTCCAGCTTTATGCCGCTTTTCTATCTTTGAATAGAGAATATAAAAAGGTGGAGGCGAAAACTCCTAAGAAGACTACATTGGAGAAATTGGCAACCATATGCAAACTTTCCCCAAAAGAGATATTGCGACGAATGAGCATTCGCCATGCGGTAAAAGAGCTGAACGATCCGGCTGTTCAAGATACTTCATCAAATAAGGGTGAAAGGCATCCTTTTCTGAATAAGCGAATCGCAGTCTATACCAGTACCTTTGGTCGTAGCTTTACATTAAGGGAACCGCTTTTCATTCCAGACAATTGTGACTTCTTCTATATCGGAGATCAAGATATACCTTCAGAATCTGCCTGGAAGAAATTCGACATCTCCTCTTTCGAAGAACAAATTTCAAAATATTCGGGAATTGAAAAAAATCGCTTCTTTAAGATGAACCCTCATCTTGTATTTACTGATTACGACTACTCCGTATATATTGATGGAAACATACAGTTGGTAGGAGATCCATCAGAGTTCGTAAACCAGCTTTCGCCTCTAGGCATAGGTTTGCATAAGCATAGAGCTAGGAATTGTGCATACGATGAGGCGAAAGCAGTACTCGATCTCAAAAAAATAAACCATGATGAATTTGATAAAATAATGGATTATTTTAAGAGTATAAATTTCCCTAAAAATTATGGTCTTGCTGAATGTAATGTAATCGTAAGGGATCACCATAACGATGTAGCCATTAAAATTACTGAGGAATGGTGGAGGCTTTTCATGAAAAAAAACGTGAAAAGAGATCAATTGACTTTCCCTGTTGCGGTCTGGAAGAATGGGATTGATTTAGCTGACATTCTTACTATGGGAAATAATGTATATGATAATGATTTGCTTCGCGTGTGCTCAAATGTCTGATTGTGATTAAGGAAAGTAATGAGGAACATTATTAAATGTCTTTTTATCCGACAAGTCAGAGCAGAAACATATTGCAAAATTATAAGTAGGTGCAATCGAAATGGTGTATTGAAAAAACTGGCAATTTGGAGATTGGCTACTGCCTATCACATTCTGATTAGTCCCGAGACAAAGATTCTTGGAAGAATTATTCTTCCACATCCGCAAAATATAGTCCTTGGTAGGGGTGCCGTCGTTGAAGACAATGTGACCATATATCAGGATGTGACAGTTGGGGTGCGGTCTTTTGATGAGGCAAAAGGATTTGCGACTCCGCGGTATCCGGTCCTCTGCTCAGGTGCTTGTATTTTTGCCGGTGCCAAAATAATCGGCGGTATACGTGTCGGTAATAAAGCCATTGTTGGTTGTAATGCTGTCGTGACGCATGATGTTGAAGATCGTACGGTCGTGGCGGGAGTTCCTGCTAAGGATATCCGGAAAATAGTGGAACGATAAGGGACTCTTCATGCGGTTGCTTAAAAAAATAGGCTTATATTTTATCGGTAATTTAGCTTCAAAAATTTTGTCGGCTATCTTAATCCCGATTTATGCTTTTTACGTCTCTTCTTCGGATCTTGGAATTTTTGATTATTCGCAGACTTTGATGCAAATCATTGTCCCTATTGTGTATTTTTCCATCTGGGAAGCAATTCTCAAATACGTGATTTCAGCAGACTCTGATTCGTCGAGAAAAGAGATAATTAATACCGCACTTACTATTTCTCTAATATCTACGCTACTGCTTGTTGCCGTTACATACGTGCTTTACATAATGCATGTCATCTCGGATTGCTCGTATGTGTTTATGATGATGCTATTTAATGCGTTCAATATTGTCTTGCAATATATCAGTAGATCCATGGGTGAGAATGTCACATATGTAATTGCGGGTATTGCTGCTGTTGTTGTTAATTTTATTGGCGTAGTAATACTGGTTGTTTTACTTAAGCAGGGAGCTCACGGGCTGTTCATCTCTTATACTCTAGGCCAAGCTGCAAGCTGCATAATCATGTTTTGCAGATGCAAATTGTTTAAGGGATTTGCCTTCTCCGTTAAACCGCAGATTGTACGGATGCTTCTGCTCTTCTCTTTGCCGATGGCCGCTAATGCGATTTCCGGCTGGTTGATTCAAGGCGTCGGAAGAGTTGTGATTAATAGCAATCTCGGAGATTCTGCTAATGGCTTGTACTCATATGCGAGCAAACTTGGGAACCTAGTTACCGTGGTTGTCGGAGTTGTTTCAATGGCTCTTATGGAAGAGCTCTACATTCGAATGAATGATGATGATATCAATGAATATTTTAATAAAATATGCAATCAAATCTGGATTGTAATTTTAGGAATATATGCTTTTGTGATTCCTTTAATTGGATTGTATTATCTTTTTACAGCTAAAACAGAATATGCTGGTACCCTTCAGTATGTTTCCCCCTGCATTCTAGTTGCGTGCATCTCAGCTTTCTCGACGAATGTCGGAGGCGCATTCCAGATTAAAGATCTTACTAAGTATATTTTCTTAACGACTTTGGCGGGAGGCCTAGTCACAACTGTTGTTGCCATTGCAGCTGTTTCTTGGCTAGGAATATGGGGTGTAATCCTGGCCCAGCTCCTCGGAGCCCTAACCTTGCTGTCAATAAGATGTATCGTTGCACACCGATTAATGAACTTCAGCCTTGATATAAAGCGTAGTTGTTTCATGTTGCTGCTTATTTGTTTGGATAGTTTTATGCTACTTAAGATCAGCTCTTTCTGGGGTCTTTCTGCCTTTGCTGTTTTAAACACGCTTGTGCTAGCTGTAATGTACAGGAGACAGATAAAAGAAATCATAATGAAACGTTTGTCTTCGGTGTGATTCTGTACATGTTTTTATACCTTTGATAAACAATTTTTATTACAACGCTAGTACGAGGTGTCATTTGGCTACAAAAAGAAATTCAAGCATTGAACTGCTTCGTATAATCAGTATGCTAATGATTATTTTGCATCATTTCGTATATGCGAATATGGATTCTTTTCTTACGCAAAAATCCTTTTTGCAATCCTTCTTCTTATATGTGTGCTTTAGCATGGGCAAAATTGGCGTTGGGATCTTTTTTATCATTTCTGCATGGTATTTAGTGGATAAAAAAGTAACGCCTCATTATGCAATGAAAAAAGCCTGGATCCTTGAGAAGGAAATACTTTTTTGGAGTTTGTTATTACTAGGTGCTTCTGTTGTCATGACTAAAAAGAACCTAGTTACCGTGAACATGCATTCCTTGATTTTGAAATCTATATTTCCACTGGTGAAGGGACTGTGGTGGTATGCGAGTAGTTACGTACTCTTCTTACTACTATTGCCTGCGCTGAGGATTGGCCTCCAAGCATTAAATCAGAGCATTCATAAGTACTTGTCTGTTCTTGTGATAGGAGTTTGGGGCATAGTCGCTCTTTTTCCACGGCTTGGAGCTATTAATACGGCAAATGGTGCTTTTGGCATGGCTCTATGTTTGGTGCTTATCGCGTATTACAAATGGTATATGAAACCGATTTCTTCACGTAGCCTTATTTGTATCCTGTCCGGATGTGTGGCAGTGGTAATCGCCTGGTGGGCATGTATTAGGCTGGTTAGCGCAAGATTGCATGTTGGATTAGCTTACATGGTATATCTTACACAGGGCTGGCCATCCTTATTCCCCTGCATAATCAGTTTCTGCATATTCATTCTGTTTTCAAGGCTGCATTTTTCAAATTGTTTGGTGAACAAGATTGCTTCATGCACTTTTGGAATTTACCTAATCCATACATACCCATTAGTAAACGATCTAATTTGGAAAAGCAATATCGTTCCAGTACGAATGTCCAGTAATCCGTTTTTTATTATAGCTTATGCTTTACTTATCTTTGCAATATGTGCGCTGCTTGAATTTGCGAGGCAGAGTCTTTTTTCTTTTATTTTTGGAAAGAATGATGGGAAAACCTTTGACACTCTTATTGATAAGATGGCTAGATTACAACAATAATTGTTGTATTTTTTAATATTATAGATAATTT